>Ga0222712_10000188_pt1 | contig 90308 bp, 85 predicted proteins | sample C33_657DmetaG_FD_165043 | JGI IMG/M metagenome (GOLD analysis project Ga0222712, IMG submission 165043) | Estuarine water microbial communities from San Francisco Bay, California, United States - C33_657D | ecosystem: Environmental > Aquatic > Marine > Unclassified | place: USA: California... | reverse complement strand
TCCGGTTGAAACTTCCGTGTACAACGATACCATTGACCATGAGATCCGCATCACTGAAGGTCCACAGGCGACCATCAAGAACGTCAACATTTCAGGAAATGACAAGACGAAAGAGTATGTGATCAGGAGGGAGTTGCGGACAATACCCGGTGAAAAGTTCAGCCGTTCTGACCTTATCCGTTCCCAAAGGGAGATTGTAAACCTTGGTTATTTCGACCAGGAAAAACTAGGCATGCAGCCTGTACCCAACCAGGACGATGGAACGGTGGACATCAACTATACTGTTGAAGAAAAGTCTTCTGACCAGCTGGAACTCAGTGCCGGATGGGGCGGAGGCATTGGATTGACAGGAACCCTTGGTGTTACCTTCAACAACTTTTCCATCAAAAATATTTTCAGAAAATCATCCTGGGATCCATTGCCAACCGGAGATGGCCAAAAGCTGAGCCTGCGTTTCCAGTCCAACGGCCGCTTTTTTCGGTCCCTCAACTTCTCCTTTACCGAGCCATGGTTGGGAGGAAAAAAGAGGAATTCTTTCTCCTTCAATGTATTCAACACCAAGTTCACCAATGCCTATAACCCCTACACCGGGCTTTATGACAAGGCTTTTGCAGATTCATCTTTCCTCAGCACTTCAGGTGTTACCCTCGCACTGGGCAAACAGCTGAAATGGCCGGATGACTTCTTTTCCCTGGTTACCTCACTCAGCTATATCCAGTACAAGGCAAAGAATTATTCGATTTTCCCCTCCTTCTCTACAGGTATATCGAACAACTTTAACCTCAAACTGGCTTTGCAGCGTACTTCCATTGACCAGCCGATCTTTCCCCGCAGCGGCTCCAACTTCATGCTGAGCGGTACCTTTACGCCACCTTGGTCCTATATCAATGGGGTCAACAAGACGGATGTGTTCAAGCTGGTGGAATACCACAAGTGGAGGTTCAATTCAGAATGGTTTGTGCCCATCGGCAAGCCTGCCGGTGAAGACAAGAGCAGGCAATTTGTACTGCGCATGGCCGCAAAATTCGGGTTCATTGGCAGGTACAACAAGGAAATTCCCATCTCTCCATTTGAACGATTCCAGGTGGGTGATGCAGGACTTACCAACAACTACGGTGTCCTCGGCTATGATATCATTGCACACAGGGGCTATCCAGTCTACGACAATTCGGATCCCACCATCAATCCAGACAAGCAAAACGCGCAGAACTACTTCACCATATTCAACAAGTACACACTTGAGATGCGTTATCCTTTTGTAACCAACCCAAGCAGCACCATTTATGGATTGGCATTTTATGAAGCGGCCAATGGTTGGTATGAGTTCAAGGAATGGAATCCATTCAGGCTCAGGCGTGCAATGGGTGCCGGTGTAAGGTTCTTCCTCCCCATGTTTGGTTTGCTTGGATTTGACTATGGAATTGGATTGGACAGGATTACCAACACTGGCAAATTGAGGGATGCAAGCAGGTTCACCTTCATGCTTGGATTTGAACCGGAATAAGCAATGATCGCTCCATTGCCTGAGGGGCAGGGGTATTAACAGAACATAAATTTAAAGTCATGAAAAAGCTTTCACTCCTGCTTGGCATTGCAATGGTCCTGGGGCTTACTGTCAATGCACAACGTTATGCAGTCATTGATACCCGCTACATCCTCAGCAAACTTCCCGAGTATACTGAAGCCCAGAAAAAACTCGATGCGTTCAGCATCCAATGGCAGCAGGAAATCGACCTGAAGCAGGCGGCACTGGACCAGCTGTACAGGAATTTCGAGTCAGAGCGGGTAATGTTGAGTGAGGATTTGCTCAAAAAGCGCGAAGACGATATCTTCAACAAGGAGAAGGAACTGAGGGACCTTCAAAAAAAACGATTTGGTTTTGAGGGTGATCTTTTCAAACGCAGACAAGAATTGGTTAAGCCAATCCAGGACAAAGTGTACAGTGCGGTACAAAAATTGGCTGCCACCCGGCAGTATGACCTGGTACTGGATAAAAGTGAAGGAATTACCATTATCTTTGCCGACCCTAAACTCGACAAAAGCGATGATATCCTAAAAGAGTTATCAGGGAAATAAAAAAAGCATATTTTCGAATCAATAAAAACAAACAAGCAGCAATGAAACAAATCTTAAGCCTTGGTCTGGTGATGATCGCGTTGGTAGCATTCAATCCATTCCTCAATGCACAGAACAAAACAGGATATGTCAGCATAGACGAAGTTGTCCAGCTCATGCCCGATTACAAGAAAGCCACTGCTGATATGGCGCAGTTTGACAGTGCTTTGCAGATCAACTACGGCGAAACCCTGAAAGAATTGAACCGCCAGGACAGCATGTTCAAGGCTGATTCAGTGAAAATGACCAATGCAACCAAAACTGCAAAGAAAGAGCAGATGAAAAAGTTGCTTGTTGAGCTTCAGGGATATGAGCAAAACTATCAGCAACAAATGCAACAAAAGCAGGAAGAGTTGATGGCACCAGTGGCACAAAAGGCAAACCAGGTGATCGCAGATGTAGCCAAGGCCAATGGTTACACATATGTATTCAGGAAAGAGGCGTTGATTGTTTCACCTCCTGGAGACGATATCTTGCCACTGATCAAAAAGAAATTTGAAGTCGCTCCCAAGCCGGCAGCTAAATAAAGGAACTGACCGAAACATTTGTTTCGGTCTTTTTTTGTCCTGACATTTGGACAGAAAAGTGTAAGCGGAGTTCTGCAAGCGTAAACAATGAAACAGCCCATTGGCATATTTGATTCTGGATTGGGTGGTCTCACGGTCATGAAAGAGATCCATGCCCGTCATCCCGAATACGATTACCTCTATTTAGGAGACAGTGCCCGCTCTCCTTATGGTCCAAAGGATTTTGAGACCGTGTACCAATATACATTGGAAGCCGTCACCTGGCTTTTCGAACAAGGTTGCCCATTGGTGATTCTGGCCTGCAATACAGCCTCTGCAAAGGCTTTGCGCACAATTCAGCAAAGAAATCTCCCCGCAATGGACCCAACAAAAAGGGTATTGGGCGTCATTCGGCCTACCACCGAAGTGATTGGGGATTATACCACCACAAGGCATGTTGGAATTTTGGGAACAAAGGGAACCGTTGATTCTGGCTCCTATGCCATTGAACTTGCAAAAGCCTTCCCAGATGTCCATGTTCACCAGCTTGCCTGCCCTGCATGGGTGCCACTTGTCGAGTCGGGAGATTATCTTGATCTTGAAAAGGCTGACCCGCTCATCCGTGAATGCCTGATCAATCTTCTAGAACTGTCAGACGATATTGATACGATATTATTGGCCTGCACCCATTATCCCTTGTTGATGCCCAGGATCCGGGCCATGCTTCCTCCAGACATCAATGTTGTGTCACAAGGAGACATTGTAGCGGAAAGCCTTTCGGCGTACCTCCTGCGCCATCCTGATATGGAAGAACGCATATCCCGGGATGCTTCCCTCACCTTCTGCACCACCGGCGATCCGGAAGCCTTCGGCCATGCAGCAGGCATTTTTTGGGGAAATGAGGTCAAGGCGGTTGGGGTAGCATTGAAATAGTTGAATGTAACACCCTCGGTCGGCAGCTCCAGCCCATATTTCACTTGAATCTTCTTTTTTTGCTTTAAAGCCAAAAAAGCCTTAGTTTTGCCGTCCTTTCACGAAGCCTCGGTTGTGGTGACCCGGGGATACATTGAACAGAAAAGACCGCTTCTCCCGGTCATTTATTCAAAACAAGGGAAATAAAAAGAATTATGAAACGTACATTTCAACCTCATCGCAAACGCAGGAAAACAGTTCATGGTTTCCGCAAGCGTATGGAATCAGCCAATGGCCGCGCCGTTTTGGCCAGCAGAAGAAAAAAAGGACGCAAGAAACTTACAGTTTCTGACGAAAGCAGATTGAAATAATCGGGTTCGCCTGTTATTTTAGATAATTATAGCTCCGGACAAAATCTGGGGCTATTTTTGTTATGAGAAATAAGTACCAGGAGAATGGCCACACTTCTACCATAAGAACAACCGGGCTTAAAATGCGGTTTTAAAAAATCAAGTTGACACATCGCCAAACATTATCAAAATCTGAACGGCTCAAATCCTATAAACGGATCAGGATTCTTTTTGAGCAAGGACAAAAGTTCAAGGTTTTTCCATTCGTGGTGTATTTCATGCAACGGGTTGAGCATGTCGGAGAAAGGTTGGGTGCAGTTGAACCTGGTCCCCAGCCAGGGCTTGGCAAAACTGGGCGGCGTGGATTGGAAAGTTTGAACTTGGTTGATGGGACCCTTCAAATGGGGGTTTCTGTTGGTAAAAGGCATTTTAAACGCGCAGTTGACAGGAATCTGCTCAAACGCAGGATCCGAGAGGCCTATCGAAAGCAGAACAATGAATTGAAGGAAACCTTGCTTGCTTCTGGCTACGCTTTGGATGTTTTCTTTGTGTATGCCAATGCCCGCATCAGTGACTATGCAGAAATAGCGTCGGGCATGACCAATGCAATGACCATGCTTTGTGATAAAATACCAGCAAAATGACAGACGAGCATTACATGAAAATGGCCCTGAAAGAGGCCGAAAAGGCATTTGAGGAGGGCGAGGTACCTGTGGGAGCGATTGTTGTCATCAACGACAGGATTGTTTCGAGGGGTTACAACATGGTGGAAAAGCTGAAAGATCCGACTGCCCATGCAGAAATCATTGCTCTCACTTCTGCATTCAATGCCCTGGGTGCTAAATACCTGCCCGATGCAACCCTTTATGTAACGGTTGAGCCCTGCCTGATGTGCGCCGGAGCCTTGCACTGGAGCAAGGTGGGGCGAATTGTTTGGGGTGCATCAGACGTGAAGAATGGCCATCATGTATATACCGATGAACGCAATCCTTTTCATCCCAAGACACAGGTTCTTACAGGGTTGCTGGCTGATGAAGCGTCCGATCTCATGAAATCATTTTTCAAGGCAAAAAGACCATGAGCGCCAGCCCAACTTTTATTGCCAATATCCAAATAACCCCAAAAAACCAATCCTATAAACCCCAAACCAATCAACCCTTTATTATCTTTGCATCCTAAATCAAACAATATGTCATTTACACTTCCTGCCTTACCATATGCGCACGACGCGCTTGAGCCGCACATTGATACCTTGACCATGCAGATCCACCACGGAAAGCACCATCAGGCTTATGTTGACAACCTCAACAAGGCCATTGCAGGCACACCAAACGAAGGGAAAACCCTTGAAGAACTTGTTGCTGTGGCAGGAACCATCTCCCCGGCCGTGCGCAACAATGGTGGTGGACACTGGAACCATGGTTTTTTCTGGGAAAGCCTTGCTCCCAATGCAGGAGGTGCTCCTGAAGGTGCTTTGGCTGCTGCCATTGATGCTGCCTTTGGCTCATTTGACGCATTCAAGGAAAAGTTTGCCAATGCAGGCATGACACGCTTTGGAAGCGGGTGGGCCTGGTTGCTGATCAGGGATGGTAAGCTCGAAATTTCTTCAACTCCCAATCAAGACAATCCATTGATGGATGTTGCCGAGGTAAAAGGAACACCAATTCTTGGGGTTGATGTTTGGGAACACGCCTATTACCTGAAGTATCAAAACCGCCGGGCTGATTATCTCTCTGCTTTTTGGTCTGTGGTCAACTGGAAAAAAATTGCTGAGCGTTTTCAGGCAGGATCGTAGCCACTTCCACCCCAAGGGTGACAGCGCGATATTCGATAAAGGGCCTTCCACAGGCCCTTTATCATTCCGTACTTCCTGAGCGCATCGAGTGCATATTGGGAACAGGTGGGATTGTATCTGCATTTTGGACCAAGCCAAGGTGATATCACTGCCCTGTAGAGGTGAATCAACAGTACAAAGGGGGAGATCATCGCTTTTTTCAATGTGTTTTTCAACGTCTTCATCCGGTGTAAAGCTATTCATTGCGGTGCAAAAGACAATCACAAAGATGCATTAATACTGTTGAAAAAGGATGCTTTCCTATTGCATGAACCCTTGTCTATTTTGAATTTTATCAAAATTAACATTCATGCAAAATCCAAACCAGCTGCCAACCAGAAAAAATCAACATCGCCATGTTCTTTTAATGTTCAATGAACACCAGGTTTTAACGCCTGAAACCCTTGCAAGAAAATTATTGGAGCGCATTTTGAACAAAGAGGTCTTGGACCCTGTCCATTTTCTTGGAAACCGCGTCAGGCTCAATAATTTTAACAATCTCTCAGAGCCAGAGCTTCATTATTTGATTGTACGGTACCAACAAAGGTATTCATCCCTCACAAGCTTGGCTTTTTCCATGGTGGAAAAGCAGCTGAGCAATAACAGGCTCATTATGAAGGGCTTCCACGAAACAGGTTGTTGCTTTGAACACCATTGTGAAATCATCAGCGGAAATTGGAAAATAGAATTAAAGCGCCATGAAGACGAATGGTTGGTCGTTAGCATTGATCTGGAGGGGGTTGATTTTTAGTTGGGCACCAACTTCACCATAAACCCACCAATTAGCTTTAAAACGCTCCTTGTTTTTTATTAACTTAGCGTTTCAAAATACAATTTCTTGTCAGAAGAGCAATCGTTTATTAAGCGTTTAAGGACTGGTGGAAAGGAAGAGGCTGAGATGAGTTTCATTGACCATCTTGAGGCACTTCGCTGGCATATCGTTAGGGCTGTTTTGGCCATATTGATCAGTGCAATCCTTTTTTTCATTTACATTGATGAGATATTTGATGTTGTCATCATGGGCCCTACCCGCAATGATTTCATCTCATACAGGATTTTTTGCAAGATGAGCCATTCCCTGGGCATGGGAGAGTCCCTTTGCATGCCTCCGATGAAAATGAGTTTGCAGGTTACCTCCATCAGTGGAACCTTCATGTCGAGCATTACCATTGCTGTTGTAGGCGGTTTGCTGCTTGCACTGCCCTTTGTATTCCTTGAAATCTGGAAATTCATCAAGCCCGCCCTGAAACCCACGGAGTTGAAATATACACGTGGAATCATTTTCTGGGTTTCCCTGTTTTTCTTTATTGGCGTGTGTTTCGGATATTTTATGTTGGCCCCCTTCACCTTCAATTTTCTTTCCAATTATACCATTGGCGGGATGGGGGTGATTGATTACCGGCCCACATTGACTGACTACCTTGATACACTGATCGACATTGCACTGGGCGCAGGTATTGCCTTTGAGCTGCCCATGGCCACCTGGCTGTTGTCCAAGCTTGGCATCATCACACCGAATTTTCTCAGAACCTACAGGAAGTATGCCTATGTTGTACTCCTTGTACTCGCCGCCATCATTACACCTTCGCCCGATTGGGGATCACAGCTGATCGTTGTGGTTCCATTGGTAATGTTGTATGAAATCAGCATAGTCATTGCTGCAAGGGTGCAGAAGAAGAAAGATGAGGAGTGGGAATAAAACAATAATATGAAACATCCGTGAGGGAAGGCTTCTGTAGCCCTGGATGCAAGATGAAGAGGGCAACATGTGGCCAAAATAAATCAACACCATAACATGAAAATAGCCATTGGTTCAGACCACGCAGGATTCAATTATAAGGAAGCCATCAAGGATCACCTTCAGCAAGCTGGCCATGCTGTCGAAGATTTGGGAACATTCACCGAAGCCTCATGTGACTATCCAGACTATGCCCATGCTGTAGCACTGGCTGTTGAGGAGGGTAAAGCCGAAATAGGTGTATTGGTCTGCGGTTCGGCCAATGGCGTGGCCATTACCGCAAACAAGCATGCAGGCATCCGTGCTGCGATTTGTTGGGAAAAGGAAATTGCCATCCTCGCAAGGTCCCACAACAATGCCAATATCATTTGCATTCCCGCGCGGTTTGTATCAACTGATGCAACCTTCGAAATGGTCGATGTATTTCTTGCCACAGCATTTGAAGGTGGAAGGCACCAGACCAGGGTTGGAAAAATATAGTCGTCAGCATTTTTCTTTTTTGAACGCTGATTTTGGACACGGATTGGTTTCAAAGTTGATTGCTCATTGCCTTGTCCATGTCAAGCAGCTCCCTTGGTTTAATTGGGATTTATTCACGAACTTGCCCCAAAAATTCAACTTTAAACATTCGAATATGATCAAGTTAGTAGCAATGGCATCTTTGCTCATGCTGTCGATGACAGGAATGGCACAGAAGAAAAAACAAAAGGCTCCGGATCCGCAACAGTTTGCGGCAACCATCACCACCGAAGACCTCAGCAGGCACCTCTATATCATCGCCGGAAAGGAAATGGAAGGCCGTGAAACCGCTACAGAAGGACAACGCAAGGCAGCCACCTATATCGAAAACCATTTCAAATCGCTCGGGCTGAAGCCTGCCAACAATGGTAGCTACCAACAGTCCTATCCTGTTTACCGTGATGAGCCAGCTTCTTCAGTGTTGAGCCTGAACGGTAAGACATTTGAAGCCAACAAGGATTATGTCCCTTTCCCACAATGGAACAACAATGCAACCAGCTATTTTTCGGAAGTGGTTTTTGTAGGACATGGTCTGGTAGACAAGGATGTTGATGATTATGCAGGATTGAATGTTGTTGGCAAGGCAGTTTTGATGCTTGATGGTGCACCATCCGGTTTCAAGCCTTCTGCACAGGGATTCAGGGGCTCTTCCAGCATGTATGGAAAAATCATTGCCGCGCGGAGCAAGGGCGCTGCAGCTGTAATCATGGCTGGAACAGGCTTTCCACGCAGGGCGGGCTCCATGCCAGGGAACCAGTACACCAATATCTACAAAGCAGAACAATATCCCAATACTTTCATCGTGTCTGATGCCACCGCCAAAAGTATTGCCGGTGGAGATTCCTGCTGGAATGCCTGGGTAAATGCCGGCAAGACAGGAAAGGTTTCCGGTACTGTGGTCAAGGCTAATGTAAAATTATCCTTCAGCAAGAGAACCGAAGAATTGTCGAGCAGCAATGTCCTGGCCTATCTTAAAGGCTCCGACAAAAGTGACGAATGGTTGATCATCACTGCACACTACGACCACCTCGGCAAAAGGGGTGATGTGATTTACTATGGGGCTGATGACGATGGTTCAGGCACCGTGGGTGTTTTGGAAATCGCCGAAGCCTTTGTCAAGGCAAAGGCTGCAGGAAATGGTCCCCGCAGAAATGTCTTGTTCATGACCGTCAGCGGCGAGGAAAAAGGACTTTGGGGATCAGAGTATTTTTCAGAGCATCCCACTGTTCCCATGGACAAGGTTACGGCCGATTTGAACATTGATATGATTGGCAGGACAGATACAGAACGCACAACAGGAGATACGTTGAATTATGTCTACGTGGTGGGTGACGACAAACTCAGTACAGAGCTGAAACCCATCAGCGAGGCTGCCAACAACAAGTTCATCAAGATGACCTTGGATTATAAATTCAATGACCCCAACGACCAGAACAGGATCTATTACAGGAGTGACCATTTCAACTTTGCCCGCAAAGGTGTGCCCATCATTTTTTATTACGACGGTATGTTGAAATCTGATTATCATAAGCCAACCGATACACCCGATAAGATCAATTATCCATTGATGGCCAAACGTGCCCAATTGGTCTTCCATACCGCTTGGGAAATGGCCAACAGGGAAACCATGTTGAAGCGGGATATAGAATTGAAATAACGCTTTTACATCATATTTCATATCCATGCATTGGGGGGCTGTATAAGCCCCTCAATGCGTTTGGCAGGAGTGCACAGAATATGCGAATTCGTTAAAATTGTCATCAAGATTCGAAGGGATACCATAAAATTTAGGGATATTTGTCATACGCCAATTTCATTTAAAAGTGAAGATGATGAAGCAGCAGATTACAAAAAAATGGTTGGTCATATACACCAAACCACGCTGGGAAAAAAAGGTACATACCGCCCTTCTTAAAAAGGGAATTGAGGCCTATTGCCCATTGAACAAAGTGAAACGGAAATGGAGCGACCGAATAAAGACCATTGAGGAGCCGTTGTTCAAAAGTTATGTGTTTGTCCATGTGGAAGATACCGGAATGTCTGAAGTGCGCTTTGTGGATGGCGTTTTGAACTATGTGTACTGGAACGGAAAACCCGCCATCGTCAGGGAAGAGGAGATCATTGAGATCAAGAAATTTCTTTCTGAATATGAGGATGTTGAAGTCAGCAGCATTGAACTGAAACCTGCAGATGCCGTGGTTTTGAATGCCGGAGTGATGATGGGTGCAACTGGCAGGGTTTTGCGCGTGATAGGTAAAAATACGGTTGAGGTAAGGATCGACAGCCTTGGGTTCATGCTTACCGCAAAGTTTGACAAGAAGACAGTGAGCAAGGTGTAGTCTCAGCGTACAATACAAGAAGTGAAAAGGGCAGAATAAACCATGAACCAATCAATGCCATGTTCGAATACCGCCAAGCATGGATGATAGATGAATCAAAGCCTCATCTTTTTACATTAATTTTGAAACGGTTGAGAACAACAAAACAAATTCCAATCTATGAGTAAAGTTGCATTGGTAACGGGTGTCAACGGACAGGATGGGGCATACCTCTCAGAATTGTTGTTGGAGAAAGGGTATACTGTTCATGGCATCAAGCGACGTTCATCACTTTTCAATACTTCAAGAATTGACCATCTTTACCAAGACCGTCACGAGAATGGGGTCAAGCTGACACTGCATTATGGTGACCTGACAGATTCCACCAACCTTATCAGGATTATACAGGAAACACAACCGGATGAAATCTACAACCTGGCTGCAATGAGCCATGTGAAGGTGAGTTTTGATACACCTGAATACACTGCCAACGCCGACGGCATAGGAACGCTGCGCATTTTGGAGGCCGTACGTTTGCTTGGGCTTACAAAAAAGACCAAGGTTTACCAGGCATCGAGTTCTGAACTCTATGGTTTGGTACAGGAGGTTCCGCAGAAGGAAACCACACCATTCTATCCGAGGTCTCCATATGCAGTGGCAAAGTTGTATGCATACTGGATTACGGTAAATTACCGTGAAGCCTACGGCATGTTTGCTGTCAATGGTATTTTGTTCAACCACGAAAGCCCTTTGCGTGGGGAAACCTTTGTTACCCGAAAAATCACCCGTGGTGTGGCAAAAATTGCCCTTGGCATGCAAGACAAGGTTTACCTGGGAAACTTGGACGCAAAGCGTGATTGGGGCCATGCAAAAGATTATGTCGAAGCCATGTGGTTGATCCTCCAGCAGGATCTTCCTGAAGATTTTGTGATTGCAACTGGTGTCACAACAACGGTGCGTGACTTTGTGAAAATGGCATTTGCTGAAGTTGGTGCTGTTGTTGAGTTTAGAGGAGAAGGTGTTGATGAAAAAGGATATGTTGTTGCTTCTAACCATCCGGATTTTCCCATTGAAATCGGCAAGGAAGTTGTGGCTGTGGATGCAACCTATTTCAGGCCGACAGAAGTGGATGTGCTGATTGGCGATCCAACCAAATCAAAAACGAAACTGGGCTGGCAACCAAAGCATGATCTGCCCATGTTGGTGAAGGATATGGTCAACAGTGATGTTAAGCTTTTTCAAAGGGAAAAGCTTTTGAAAGCTTCAGGATTTGAAGTGAATCGACCACACGAATAAACATTGTTTACCCCTTCACCCATCAGCAAATGAAAAAGGACTCCAAAATATTTATCGCAGGCCACCGTGGGATGGTGGGTTCAGCCATCCACAGGAAACTCCTCAGTGAAGGCTTTACAAACATCATTGTTCGCACATCTTCAGCCTTGGACCTTCGTGTGCAAGAACCCGTAAATGAATTTTTTGAGACAGAGCGGCCAGAATATGTTTTTCTTGCAGCTGCAAAAGTTGGGGGGATTTTAGCCAATAACATCTACCGCGCAGACTTCCTTTACCAGAACCTGATGATTCAAAGCAATGTGATTCACTCTGCATATGCCACAGGGGTTAAAAAATTGATGTTCCTTGGTTCTTCGTGCATCTACCCCAAAATGGCGCCACAGCCGATGAGGGAAGATTATTTATTAACAGGCTTGCTTGAACCAACCAATGAACCTTATGCAATCGCCAAGATTGCTGGGATCAAAATGTGTGACGCCTATCGTGCGCAATATGGATGCAATTTCATTTCAGTGATGCCTACCAATTTGTATGGCCCCAACGACAACTATGACCTGCAGAATGCCCATGTTTTACCTACTTTGATCAGAAAGTTTCATGAGGCAAAGCAAAATGGTGATCCTGCAGTTACGATATGGGGAACAGGAACGCCCAAGCGAGAATTCCTGCATGCCGATGATCTTGCTTCAGCATGTTTTTTCCTGATGGAAAACTACAATGAAGAAGGATTGGTCAACATCGGAACAGGCGAAGATGTTACCATCACTGAATTGGCCATGTTGATCAAGGAAATTGTAGGGTATGAAGGCGCATTGGTCTATGACCATGCAAAACCAGATGGCACACCAAGAAAGTTGTTGGATGTTTCCAAACTCACGCAACTGGGCTGGAAATATTCAATCGATTTGAAGGACGGATTGAAAAGCGTGTACGATGATTACAAGAAATCCCACACTTAATCCCCCCTCATCCCCAACTTCTTCACCAAAAAGACCCTTCCCGCTTTTCCTTTTCATCAACTGAAAACGGATGTGCACTCACACATCATTCCAGGCATAGATGATGGTTCTCCCGATGTGGAAACATCCCTGTTGCTCATCAAGGGCATGATTGAACTGGGGTATGAAACTTTTACGGCAACTCCCCACGTCATGGAAGACATGTGGGGAAACAATACGGGTACCATTACCAGTGGATTTCGGGTGCTCAGGACTGCAATGGATCTTGCAGGCCTCAACAATGAAGTAAGGATGGCTGCAGAATACCTCGTAGACCCGAATTTTGAAACGATGTTGGAAAACAAGGAGCAATTGCTGCACATCCAGGACAATTGGGTGCTGATTGAAATACAATTCATGCAACCTCCAAACAACCTTTTGGACCTGGTTGCTGAAATGCAGCATCAGGGCTACCAGCCCGTCTTGGCCCACCCGGAACGCTACCGCTATTATCATAAAAAACCCGATCAGTTGAAAGAAATCAAGGATGCTGGCTGTCTTTTTCAGGCCAATATCCTGGCTTATTCCGGTTATTATGGATTGGGCGCACAGCAGTGTGCCGAATGGATGGCAGAAAAGGGAATGGTAGACCTTCTGGGGACGGACATCCACCACATGCGTCATCTGGAAGCCTTAAGACAATTAAAACAGACTTCAGCCCTTGTAAAGGTGATGAATAGGTTTTCCCATTGAAAATAACTGCGAACAATCCTGCAAAACCTGTGTTATTCGTGCATGAACGCTTTCACCATCAAAGATCTGGAAAACCTTACAGGCATCAAAGCCCATACCATTCGAATTTGGGAACAGCGGTACACCTTCCTGAGGCCCCAACGGACCGATACGAACATCAGGTACTACAATAATGAAGAGTTAAAGAAGATCCTGAACATTTCCTTGCTCAACAAATATGGCTTCAAAATCTCGCACATCGACAGGATGAGCGAGGAAGACATTAAGAATAAAATCCTCAGCATCAATGACGTACAGGCGCAACAGGAGCGAATTGTCAATGCAATGATCCAGAACATGGTAGACATGGACCTGGAAGGTTTTGAGTCCATTCTCGAGGAACACATTCGGGCAAAGGGCATTGAAAAGACAATACACCAGATCATATTTCCATTCATGGAGCGGATTGGGGTGTTGTGGATTACCGGTCACATCAATCCTGCCCAGGAACACCTTGTTTCCAACATCATCAGGCAAAAGCTCATTGTAGGCACAGAATCAGTCACTCCGATGTTTGCTTTGAAAAAGACAGGTCTTCTCTTTCTTCCTGAAGGTGAATACCATGAGCTGGGGCTTTTGTTCATTCAGTACTTGCTGAAAAACCGCGGCATATATGTCTATTACCTTGGTGCAAACGTGCCTTTGGATGATGTTGAGTATGTCGTCAAGCATAAAAAACCTGATTTTATTTACACCCACCTGACATCCGTTTCAAGCGTTTTCAACTTTGACAAGTTCATTCAGCAGTCGCTCAAACGCTTTGGCCAGTCGCCGTTGATCATTTCAGGTCGCTTGGCTGCCACCTATGAGCACAAGATTCCGCCACAAATTCACTTCAAAAAGTCACTGCAGGAAGTAACGTCATTTATCGCAGACCTGGTTTAACGCAATATTTATTCTTTTTCAATGGGTGACTGGCAGTTGCATGCCCATCACCCATTTTTATTGTTGTTAACCCTGGAAGCCATCATTTTACGTGGATGCATGCCCGAATCATCACCAATCAATTCATTATCAATTACTTATGTTTGTTTAATAATTAAATAAAAAAAATTAAACAAAAAAGAAGCAACCTACCATCACTTTGTTTAACTTCACACAATAAACAATTAAACAAAGTAGCATGTCAACACAGGAATTCAACCAGCTTCTGCTCCAAAACGCTGAGTATCTCAAGCCTTTTGCTGTTACGCTAACGAAAGACCAGGAAACAGCAAAGGACCTGCTACAGGAGACCATGTTCCGCGCTTTGTCCAACCAGGACAAATACAGTGTTGGCACCAACATCAAGGCATGGTTGTACACCATCATGCGCAACATCTTCATCAACAATTACCGCCGCAAGTCCAAGCAGAATACCATTTTTGACAACAGTCCCAACGAATTTCTTCTTGATCATAACCAGTCTGCAGTTCCCAATGGTGCAGAGACTTCCATGAGGATGAAAGACATCAACAAGGCTATCCATGAGCTTCCCAGCATCTTCAAACAACCATTCATGTTGTATTTTGAAGGCTACAAGTACCATGAAATTGCAGACATGCTGACTGAGCCATTGGGTACCATCAAAAGCAGGATTCACTTCGCCAGAAGGTTGCTGAAAAACCAAATCAGCAAGTTTTAACCTATCTTTCCGCTGTGGCTAAAAAAGCAATCGTAATTGGTAGTGGCTTCGCGGGACTGTCTGCAGCATCATTTCTCGCCAAAGCAGGTTGGGATGTACAGGTGCTAGAAAAGCACAATCAACCAGGTGGAAGGAGTCGTCATTTCAAGGTTGATGGATTCACCTTTGACATGGGCCCCAGCTGGTATTGGATGCCGGATGTTTTTGAACGGTTTTTTGGATGTTTTGGAAAAAAAGTTTCAGACTATTATGACCTGATCCGTTTGGATCCTTCCTACAGAATTTATTGGGAACAAAACCACATGGATGTTCCTGCTGATTATCCTTCCCTAAAAAAGATGTTTGACGACCTTGAACCTGGAGCAGGTGAAAAGTTGGATGCATTCATGGATGAGGCTTCCTACAAATACAGGGTGGGGGTCAACAAACTTGTTTTCAAACCAGGACAATCATTGCTGGAGTTTGTTGACAAGGAGCTCATTGCAGGTTTGTTCAAATTGGATGTGTTCAACAACATCAAATCCCATATTGGAAAATATTTCAAGCATCCACAGCTCAGGCAGATGATGGAGTTTCCTGTCCTTTTTCTGGGTGCATTGCCAGAAAATACGCCAGCTTTGTACAGCCTGATGAATTATGCGGATGTGAAGTTGGGAACCTGGTTCCCACGGGGCGGCATGTACAAAATTGTGGAAGGCATGCACAAGCTTGCCGAAGAACAGGGTGCCCGTTTTCATTTCAACCAAAATGTGTCTTCCATCATTGTTGAAAACGGGATAGCGACGAAGGTGATTACCGAAGAGGGAATCACATACCATGCTGATGTGGTGATTGGTGGTGCCGATTACCATTTTATCGAAACCAAATTGCTTGAAAAGCAGTACAGGAGCTATTCTGATGACTATTGGGAAAAGCGTGTCATGGCGCCAGGATGCCTGATTTATTATGTAGGCATCAACACAAGAATTCCGGATCTTCCACACCATTCTCTTTTCTTCGATGTAGATTTCAATGCGCATGCTGCAGAAATTTACACTGAACCTGTTTGGCCGAAGACACCACTTTTCTACTTGAGTGCCACTTCCGTGACGGACCATACGCAGGCTCCCAACGGTGCAGAAAATCTTTTTTTCCTTATACCGATTGCTGCCGGGCTGGATGGTGACGACGATTCCATCAGAGATCATTACTTCAATCTCTTGAGTGAACGCCTCCGGCAAAGAACTGGGGTGGACATCAGGAACCATGTTGTGTACAAGCAGTCATATTCATATACTGACTTTGTGGATGACTACAACGCTTTCAAGGGGAATGCCTATGGCCTTGCCAATACATTGTTGCAGACTGCCATCCTGAAGCCATCCTGCAAGAGCAAAAAAGTGAAAAACCTTTATTTTACCGGTCAGCTGACGGTTCCAGGCCCTGGTGTTCCTCCCAGTCTCATCAGTGGTGAAGTGGTTGCAAAGCTGGTAGACAAGGAAAATTGAACACAAGGTTGATCTTTGCAACAATTGAACAAAAAGCGGTTTTTTGCTGTTATTTGTTTAATTTGAATCTCTTCTGGAACAAATAAGTTAAACGAAACATGATAGGAACCTTCCATACTGTCTCCCATGAGTGCAGCCGCATCACTACGAAGCGTTATAGCACTTCATTCAGCAGTGCAATCAAGTTGCTGCATGGTGACATTCAGGGTCCTATCTATGACATCTATGGTTTTGTGCGTTTCGCTGATGAAATTGTTGACACTTTTCATGGCCATGATAAGGCCACCCTGTTGGCTGATTTTAAAAAAGATGCACATGTTGCCATAGAAAATGGCATCAGCCTTAATCCGATCCTGCACAGTTTCCAACGCACTGTCAATCGTTACAACATCGATCTTGCATTGGTTGAAGCGTTTTTCAAGAGCATGGAATTTGACCTCAACAAGTCCAATTATGATCAATTGGGCTATGCAGAATATATCTATGGGAGTGCTGAGGTGGTTGGATTGATGTGCCTTTATGTTTTTTGCGATGGCAACAAGGAAGAGTACGAAAAACTAAAGCCTTCAGCGCAATCCCTTGGTGCAGCATTTCAGAAAGTGAATTTCTTACGGGATGTAAAGGCTGATTATCAGCAACTGAACAGGGTTTATTTTCCAGGTGTTGACTTCAACTCATTCACCCACGAGATGAAGACTTCTATTGAGGATGATATTGAACATGATTTTCACCTTGCTTACCAGGGAATCCTGAAACTCCCGCTGACAGCACGTTTTGGCGTTTATCTCGCATACAAGTATTACCTCAGCCTGTTCAAGAAAATAAAGGCCGTGAAGCCGCAGCGCATCATGGAAGAACGCATCCGCATCCCCAACTACCAAAAGGCCTGGGTTGCTGCCAAGGTGGTTGTCAGGACCCAGTTGAACATGCTATAAAAAAGTTGAAACAGCCAACAGCTTATCTCCAAATTTCTTCCATCACTTTTCCCCTGACATTCAAATCCCCGAATGTATTCTTTGCAGTTGGATGAACGCGGTTCGCCAGCAACACAAAGACAATTCCCTTTTCAGGATCAGCCCATGCACAGGTACCGGTGAAACCTGTGTGGCCAAATGTTTTTTGGGAAATGTTCAACGCCGGATACGGTATTTTTCTTGTTGCATTGTCTTTTTCGGGTTTGTCAAAGCCAAGTCCCCGCCTGCTGATATCACTTTGATAGGAGTTGAACAGGTCAATGGTGGCAGTTGAGAAAAATCTTTTGTTGTTGATTACTCCCCTGTTCATGATGATTTCCATCAACACAGCAATCTCATACGCGTTGCTGAACAAGCCTGCATGACCGGATATGCCTCCAAACATCGCTGCACCGGGATCATGGACATATCCTCTCACCAGCCTCTCCCTGAAATAAGGATCCTGTTCAGTGGGAGCAATGGTTTTCTTGTTGATATAAGCGGTAGGGTTGAATCCAGTGCTCCTGAACCCAAGAGGGCGGTAGAAATTGTTCCATGCATATTGGTCCAACGCTTGTCCACTGACTGCCTTGACCACTTCACCCAGAAAAATAAAATCATTGTCACTGTAGATATAGGGTTTCTTTTTGTCCACGGATGAGGTCAGGATTCTGCTGACCATGGTATCCCTCCAATCGGTCCGCATGTACAAGGAGTCGTCAACCTTTACATTGAATTGGGGGCTGCTGATCTTGCTGAAATATCCAGGTTTGGCCTTCATGGTTACACTGTCCGAAATTTCCTTGTAAAAGGGAATCCATGCTTTCAATCCTGCCTGGTGCAGCAGCACTTCTCTCAGTGTGATGTTGGCCTTGTTCGAGCCCCTTACCCAGGGAATGTAGTCACCCAGTGTGCCATCGAGGCTGATCTTTTTTTCATCGTACAATTTCATGATGGAAAGGGTAGTGGCACAAATTTTCGTTACGGATGCCATGTCGTAAACCGACTCTTGTGTTACTTTTTCAGGAACATCGTAGCTCATGTTGCCGTAGGTTCTTTGCTCCATGATTTTTCCACCCTTTACAACAAGCAATGCCATGCCTGGAGCAGCTTTTCGCTGGATGGCATCATTGATGATGGAATCCACCTTCAGCATTTTGTTGTTCAATGTCTTTTGTGTTGACAGAAAGTTGTTTCCGTTTCTTCCAGCAATGGGGGGTTGTTGCACAGACATTTGCAATTGAACACCTGTTCCTGCAGGGAGTGATTGACAAACAGAAACAGGAAGTGTCCCTTCAATGGGCAACTCGCCCCTTAACATGCCCGCTGCAGTTGCATGAACAATGGCATCATCCTCGTAACAAACCAGGATATTATTTACACCGCAAAAACTTTTCGCAGCATATGGGTTTCCAAAAATGAATAGGCTGCTTGGCCTTGTTCTGCTGACCTGGTTGACCAATTCAACCACAGGAGCAGATATTCCGAAATTGTTTGCAGGAAACCTGGGCAACTCATGCAAGGCGATGGTGACTTTATCATACCCTTTTAGCAATTCCATCATGCTGTCAACTGCCGTTGCAGGCATGGAATTTTCAAACTGGAAAACATCGGCATTATAGCTTCTTCTCATCTCTGCTGCAAATGCAGTATTCCTGTTTTTGCCAATTTCCAACAGAGCAATATTGCCAAACCTCCTATTCCTTTGATGGATTTCTGTTTCAGCAGGGGTTTGCTGCCTGTTGTCCAATGCTTGAACGCCTTGTAAAATGGGGAATGCTGCTTTGTCTTCGTATTTGGCCAAAGTGATGGCCTTGACAGCAATATCCCTTTTCAATGCATTTGTTTTCTCATTCAAGCGTTCGGCCAATCCTTCAAGCGGTACTGGCTTCCAATGTGCCAAACCCGTATTGTATTTTGTCTCCAACAATTTTCGTACATGCCCGTTTACCTGTTCCCAACTGAGTATACCTTCGCTGATGGCGGCCTTTACTTTCGAAATGGTTTTTTCAACATCACCTGGGAGGCAAAGCATATCATTTCCTGCAAGCAATGATTCCACACTGTAGGCGCCATCAGGAAATGCATTGGCAATGCCCTTCATTTCCAATGCATCTGTAAATGTGATGCCTTTGAATCCCATTTCCTCTTTCAACAATTTTGTAACGCTTTTTCTTGAAACAGAAGCAGCCCTGTTTGCATTGCTGTCAATGGCAGGAATGAAAAGATGTCCAACCATGGCACTGCCGATTCCGGCATCAAATATTTTTTGGAAGGGGTACAGCTCCATGCTGTCCAGCTGCTTTCTTGTTTTGCTGATGACCGGCATGGCCAAGTGCGAATCCACATCAACATCCCCATGCCCTGGAAAATGTTTTGCCGATCCCATGATGCCCTTGTCGCGCATGCCCAACATGTATTGAATGCCGAGGGATGCCACCTTGTACTTGTTTTCTCCAAAAGAGCGGTCGTTGATGACAGGGTTGTTGGGGTTGTTGTTCACATCTACTACCGGCGCAAAATTCACCTGCACGCCCAATTGTTTGCATTGTTCTGCCACCCAGTTCCCATAGCGGTATACCAGGCTGCTGTCACGAAGCGCCCCAAGCATTATCATCCTGGGCAGTCCTGCAACACTGTCAAGCCTCATGCCAACCCCATTTTCCCCGTCAATGGCCATGAGGATAGGGGTTTTTGCAATGGACTGTAATTTATTGACCAGGCCAGCCTGTTTTACCGGGGCTCCCTGAAAAAGACAGATGCCGCCGATATTGAATTTTTTGATGTCCCGCTCCACTGTTGAGTCATAGAAGGTAATTGTTCTGGTTTTGCTGTCGATGGACGACAACCTCACCATGATCAATTGGGCAATTTTTTCGTCTTCTGACAACGTCTTCATCACACTGTCAGCCCAAGCACCTGCAGTTTGGGCTATTGAAGAACCGGAGACCAGCAAAAAGAACAGTGAAACAAAGGAAATTCTACTTCTCATGACGATGTCTTTTGTTAACTTTGTATGTTGAAATCATTGCCACTTGCGAACCCTTCAGGTATTGAAAGCCGTTATTTGGACGGCCTTGGTAATCTAAAGCCATTTTTATGATGGCCTGATGCACTGAAAGTGCTCCGCAGGTGTTCAAGGTTGTAAGTTATTATTTCTATGCCAAGCAACAAATGAAAACCGGTGAAATTACTTCAACTCCTATAACTTCTTTCAAACAACCTGAACCACCTCCAATTTTCTCAACTACATGCCCAACATCATCAACCTCCTTCCTTCTCACATTGCGAACCAAATTGCAGCTGGCGAGGTCATCCAGCGTCCTGGAAGCGCAGTAAAGGAATTGCTGGAGAATGCTGTAGATGCGGGGGCTTCAGAGATCAGGCTGATTGTTGAGGATGCAGGAAAAGCCGTGTTGCAGGTGGTCGACAATGGAAAGGGGATGAGTGAAGCAGATGCACGGAATTGTTTTGAAAGGCATGCTACTTCCAAAATTGCAGGCATTGATGACCTTTCAACAATAAAAACCATGGGATTCAGGGGAGAAGCACTGGCTTCTGTTGCTGCAGTATCACAGGTACAGATGCGAACCCGAAGGGAGGAAGATGAGTTGGGTACTGAGATCGAAATCGAAAACAGCAGGATATTAAGGCAAGAACCCTGTGCTTGCCCGGTGGGCACTTCCATCAGCATGAAAAATCTTTTTTTCAATGTGCCTGCAAGAAGGAACTTTCTCAAAAGCAATGTGGTAGAGTTGAAACACATCACAGATGAATTCATCCGTGTTGCTCTGGGTTTTCCGGGAATATTTTTTTCTTTCACCAGCAACGGCCAGGAGGTGTTTCACCTGGACAAGGGAACCCTGAAACAACGACTGGTTCAACTCATGGGAAGTTCATATTCCACGAAGCTGGTTCAGGTGGAAGAAAAAACAGATTACCTGGACATTACTGGTTTTATTGGAAAGCCTGAAACCGCCAAGAAAACAAGGGGAGATCAATATCTTTTTGTCAACAACCGCTTTGTAAAAAATCCCTACCTCAACCATGCTATTGTAAGTGCATACGAGGCGCTTCTTCCACAAGGCAATTTCCCTTTTTTTGCATTATACATTGACCTTGATCCGGCTACTGTAGACATCAATGTTCATCCCACAAAACAGGAAATAAAATTCCAGGATGAGAAGCTGGTCTATGCATTCATTAAATCTGCCATCAGACATTCCCTTGCCCAATACAGCATTGCCCCTGCGATAGATTTTGGGTTGGATGCCGGTATTCAGCAGATGGATGCAATTTCAAAGCCATTTACCCGACCACAACAGGATGAAGTGAGGTCAAGCAATTTATACAAGTCATTTGTGGGGCGCAACCAGGCTCACCGGATTGAGTCATCCAGCAACCTCAGCAATTGGAGAGATTTTTTTGACCAGGCACCCAAACAACAAGTGGCGGAACAATCCAGTCTTGAGCAGTTCCAACCCAAGCCATTCAGTGCATTTCAGCCCGAGCCAAACAACGAGGTACCAAAGGCACTGGGGGTAAATGGGCAATCATCGATTCATCAGATTCATCTCACTTATATCGTATTTGAGCAGCCCAATGGCATGACCATCCTCCACCAACAACTTGCACACCAGCAGGTACTGTTTGAAAAGTTCAATGCCGGTTGGCAAGGAAAGGGAATGGCCATACAACAAAGTCTTTTCCCCATTGCCATCCAGCTCTCGCCAACAGACGCACCGCTACTGCAGTCCATTTTGCCCGACCTGTTGCAAATGGGATATCAGCTGGAACCCTTTGGTACCAATGCTTTTCTCCTGCAGGGCAGTCCGGCAGACCATCCTTCAGAAAACAACCAGGCAGTCATTGAAATGATTCTTGAAGATGTAAAAGATGCAGCTTCCACCTTGCACATTTCATACAAGGAAAAGATTGCAAAAACCCTTGCAAGAAAACATGCAGCAAAAGCAGGCATGAAATTGGAAGAAATGGAAATGCTGGATCTTGTTGAAAGGCTTTCCCAATGCAAAAACAACGCCACGCATTTTGACGGGAAACCCATTTATGTGGAAGTGAAGAACGATTACCTGAGCGATATCTTCAGGGTTTAATCCCCAATCTTCGATTGACCCGCCTTCGATTTATCTGATTTCAATTGATCTGCCTTCGATTTATCTGCCTTCTATTTATCTGATTTCAATTGATCCGCCCTCGATTGATCAATCTTCGATTTACTGTCAAGATTATACCCGGCTGTTTCCCTTGTCCCTTGTCCCTTGTCCCTTGTCCCTCGTCCCCCGTCCCTCGTCCCTCGTCCCTCACCCCTCATCCCTCTTCATTCACAACTTCTCCAAAAACGCTTCAATCTTTTTCCTCAACACCACTCCGGATGCATTGTGGTTGTTGATCATGATGGAAAAACAAAGCCATTTTTTATCTTTTGAATACACATACCCACTCAGGCACAAGACGCCTGTCAAGGAGCCGGACTTTGCATAGATAAAGGGTCCTTTTTTCGTTTTGTACATCCTCAGTGTGCCGGTGCCTGCAGCAGCAAAAATACCTGTAACGCGTTCCCATGGCTGCTCGGATTTTATTTTATTCAGCACCAGAATCATGTCTTCCGGAGTAAATTGGTTGAAACGGCTCAGGCCGCTGCCATCCACCCACCTGGGCGTTTGCGGAAGGTCATAGAGGTCCTTTTTGAGCAGTTCCTCGATGATTGCAGGCTCATCCATTTTTTTAAGAAGCACCTGACTGACCATTTCAAGGCACTGGTCCGCATAAAAATTATCACTGCGGTACATCATGTTCTTCAGCAAGGTATCCGTTGGTTGTGAGTAGATGGTTTCACTGAACCTGCCTTTGGCTGCTTGGCTGGTGGCTTCGTTCGCTGTCTGGATTTCCTTGCCAAGGCTGTCTTTCAGAAGCTTGAGGCCGGTTTCAATCCCGTTGGTGATATAAGGTACTGAAACAGTTGCGCTTGGTTCCTTTCCTTCAAACAATTGAAATGCATTGCTGTATTGGTCTCTTTCGACTGCAAAGCTGTTCCTTGATTTTCCAAAATTTACCGGCCAGTCCACTTCGGGGTTGGAGTATACAAAAAGGTCAATGCTGTCTCCAGGATAAGAAGGATTTTCCTTTTTTGATTTTTGTTGAAACCAGTGCACCTGGTTTCCATACACTGGAAATGCACTTCGCTCTGTCATGTATTCTTCCGAATAGTCATCCCAGCTCCAACCCATCCCCAAAGCTTTGCTCTTCCAGTTGTTGTTGAGCATGTAGATGGGCTTCTGGATGGATTTCAGTTTTTCAAAAAGCGGGTGGTTTGAAAATTCAGGATGAAGAAAACTGGGATCACCTGTTGGGGTCACCAATACAGCGGTATCCAAATCAGTCAGTATGGCTGCGGGAAGCTTGAGTGGCAAATGTTTCATTGCCGCATAGCAGCTGAATATCTTGGTATTGCTGGCAGGGGTAAACAACTTGTCTGACTGGTAACGGTAGATGAACTTTCCGCTTTCCGGATCCTGCACCGCAATGCCAACATGGGCCTGCAAAAGGCTTGAATCCGTTATCAGCAGAGCATTTGCAACCTTGCTGATTTTTTGTTGCACAGAACATGCACCCAATAGAAATGGCAATACTCCAATGGCAAACAACCGCATTGTAGATATACGCATAAACAATATTTTAATATAGCATTCCCTCATCCCTTATCCCTTATCCCTCACCCCCTCTCCTGCAACCTCAGCCATCGCTCAGGAATCTCATTTTCCCCTGCCAGGTTGAAGTCATTGTATGAACATGGGACATATTGCCCGTTAGGCATCTTCATCCACCAACGGCCTGTTTTCCTGCTTTTGATAAAAGAAGTTTCAACTGCTGCAAAAGCAATATGGCACTCAATGAACATTTCCTTGTTGTCAAAAGATGCTTCAGTCCTGCCGAAATGAATGCCATCAATATAATACCAAAGCATTTGGGAAACCTGCTTTGCGAGGTTGTTGAAAGGATCCTGTTGCTTGTTGTAGCCATAAATGCCAATCGCCTTCAATTTCTCATTCATGCCTGCGTAACGCATGAGGGTGCAGGCCTCCTCCCCATTGAAACCATTGGGGCTGCTACCTTCCCAGAAAGTGGCGGACCCCAATGCAGCAAGATCAAAACTGAGAAAGTCACTGCTGCGGATTGCAGGTTCCATTTCCTCGATATTCTCTTTTACTTTCCCCAACCGATAACAGTCAAACCTGAGTTTGTCCATCGTCTCCAGCATGTGTGGATGAACATAATAACTCTGGAATCCGATATGCGTATAATGGCGGATGAAATTGGGCTCACCTGTGAGCATTTCCATCAGGAAATTTTTTGATTTCACCGGGTTGTCTATCGAGAGGTCAATATAAGCATCGATTCCAGTGGCTTCGATGATTTTGCCCATGTTGCGGTATGCCTCATAAACGGCAAGCGTAAGGTCCTGTGATCCACCCAGCAGGATAAATGTTTTTCCATTCCTGATGATTTCTTCCGCAACGGTCTTGACGGCTGCATAGGTATCAGAAAGGCTTTCTCCAATCCTGATGTTTCCAATGTCAGCAATCTTGATGTCCTTATGCCAGTAGTAAAGCGCGTAAAATTCTTTTCTGATGTTATTGGTCCCCGCAAGGCCTGCAAGATTTCCATCACCCCTCAGGTCGTCGCATCCTGCAATCACAACGTCAATGTTGTCAAGGTCAGGAAACACATCTTCGAACAGTTCTATTGACTTTCCCACCTGTCCCTCTTTGATTTCCCCATCACCTGTAATTGCTGCCAAATGAATTGGCTCCAGAAAATCGGTAAGGCTGTAAAACGACATGCTGATAAGTTTCGGCAAACCTACTGTAAACTGACGATAATTTCTGCTGCCCCGGTCAAAAAACTGCTTTGTCGGGCGCCCTGAATGAAGTGTCGATTTGTTATCTTCGCTGCATGGAAGAAATTCTCAATCAGGTCAAGACATACAGCGAGGAGATCAACGGGTTTACTGCCACCGATGCAGATTCACTTGAACAGTTCAGGATAAGGTTCCTGGGCATCAAAGGGATTGTGAAAATGATGATGGGCGAAATGAAAAATGTTCCTGTAGACCAGAAAAAGGAATTTGGTCAAACCATGAATGGTTTCAAGAACCTTGCAGAGGAAAAATTTGCTGCAGAGAAAGAAAAAATTGACCAACTTGGCGGAGGACTAAAGGAACGCATTGATTTTACACTGCCAGGCACTCCGCTTCCAACAGGCAGCAGGCATCCTGTCACATTGATGCGCAACAGGATTGTTGAAATCTTTCAGCGCCTCTCCTTCACTGTGGCGGAAGGCCCGGAAATTGAAGACGACTGGCACAACTTTACTGCACTCAACCTGGATGAGAACCACCCCGCCAGGGACATGCAAGACACCTTTTATCTTTCTACAGATCCTGCAATCCTGTTGAGGACCCATACAAGCAATGTGCAAATCAGGGAGATGGAAAAGCAACAGCTTCCCATCCGGATCATATGCCCCGGCCGTGTTTACAGGAACGAAACCATCAGTGCAAGGTCACATTGCTTTTTTCACCAGGTGGAAGGGCTGTACATTGATGAAAATGTTTCCTTTGCTGACCTGAAGCAGACACTCTACTTTTTTGTCAGGGAAATGTTTGGGGATGACGTAAAGGTTCGGTTCAGGCCTAGCTATTTTCCCTTTACCGAACCCAGTGCAGAGATGGACATCAGTTGCATGCTTTGCAAGGGTGATGGTTGTGCTGTCTGCAAGCGCACAGGTTGGCTTGAAATCCTGGGCTGTGGAATGGTGCATCCCAACGTCCTGAAGAATTGTGGCATTGATCCGGAAAAATATACCGGCTTTGCATTTGGCATGGGCGTGGAACGTCCTGCACTATTGAAATATGGCATCACAGACATCAGGTTGTTCAGTGAAAACGATGTAAGGTTTCTTGAACAGTTCAGTGGCGTCTAGCGAATCAAAAAATTTCCAACTTTGAAAACATTGGTCACCGGAGCTTCCGGATTGGTAGGCATTCATCTCTTGCAAGAGCTCATGAAGCAAGAGGGTGATGTGGTAGCGCTCTATCGTTCTGCAATCCCTGCAGCATTCTCCGGGCAAGGTAACGGGAAAATACAGTGGGTAAAAGGCGATATCCTTGATGTTGTTTTGTTGGAGGACATCATGAAGGATTGTGGGCAGGTCTATCACTGTGCAGGATTTGTTTCCTTCAATCCTTCCAAAGCCGATGAACTGATGAAAATCAACATCGAAGGAACAGCCAACGTGGTAAATGCAGCACTTGCCACGGGGGTAAAACGATTGGTCCATGTCAGCTCTGTCGCAGCACTTGGCAGAAAAAGAAACAATACCACCGTAACGGAAAATGTAAAATGGGAAGACAGCGCCAATCCATCGGTATACGGCATGAGCAAATACCTCGGTGAGCTGGAAGTATGGAGGGCCATGAGCGAAGGCCTGAATGCGGTGATCGTGAATCCGGTCATCATCCTTGGTCTTAGCGAGTGGGGTACTGGATCATCCGCCATGTTCAGGAATGCATACAATGAATTTCCATGGTATACCGAAGGCGTCAGTGGCTTCGTTGGTGCCACCGATGTTGCCAGGGCTATGGTCCTGCTGATGGCCACGACAATTGTTGAAGAACGCTTCATTCTCTCTGCAGAAAACAGGAGCTACCGTTCCGTATTCACTGAAATGGCCATCGCATTTGGGAAAAAGCCCCCCAGCAGAAAAGTCAATCCCCTGCTGGCTGCTCTTGTATGGAGGATTGAAAAAGTAAAAAGTTTTATCACTGGAAAGGAGGCGTTGCTGACAAAAGAAACTGCAGAAACAGCACAGCAGAAAGTGGAGTTCAGCAACAGTAAAATTTTGAATGCCCTTCCGGGATTTGTTTTCAAGCCGCTTGACCAGACCATCAGGGAATCTTGCGCAGGGTACCTGAAGATGATGAATTGAAGGTCTTTTATTTTTTTGCTTCTCCTTTTTTGATCATGTTCCACATCTCTGGAATTCTCCTGATCCAAATCATCTCCCTTCTTTTTGCAATCGCCTCCTCAGCAGTGTAGCCGAAATAGGTTTTTCCACCTTCAAGGCTGTTGGCAACACCGCTTTGTCCCATGACCACTGCATTCTTTCCGATGGTAATGGTTTTGTTAACACCAACCTGGCCCCAGAGCACCACGCCATCTTCTATGACTGTTGCACCTGCAATACCAACCTGTGCAGCAAACAGGCAGTTTTTCCCAACCACTACATCATGACCGATGTGCACCATGTTGTCCATTTTTGTTCCCTGTCCAATGATGGTATCGTGCGTTACACCCCTGTCGATGGTGCAACCCGCACCGATTTCTACATGGTCTTCAAGAATCACTCTTCCGCAGCTGTCCATTTTCCGGTACCATACATCCCTGTTCTTTTTTGTATTGTAGTAAAAGGCATCAGCGCCGATGACTGCCCCTGACTGGATGACCACATTGTTGCCGATGATGCAATGTTCCAGGATGGTTGCATTGGGATGGATGGTACAGTTGCTGCCGATGGAAACATGTTGTCCAATAAAAACATTGGGTGCGATGTGACTGCCTTCTCCTATCGTGGCAGTTGGGTCAATCATATGCATAGGTGCATGAAAGGGCCTGAAATGCGAAACGATTTTCAGGTAGGCTTCAAAAGGCTGGTCAACAATCAGCAAAGCCTTTCCTGCAGGGCATTCTGTTGATTGATCTATGATGATAAACGATGCAGCTGATTCAATGCACTTGCTGTAATATTTTGGATGATCGACAAACACAAGATCTCCATCCTCGACCTTGTGGATCTCATTGATGCCTGTTGCAAATCCTTCTTCGTTGCCTTCAATGGTGGCGTTGATCAATGTTGCAATCCACTTGATGGATACCGGAGATGGAAACTTCATGCTTGCTTGTTTTTACAAAGATAGTGCTATGCATGCACTGCATTTGCAATCCCGTTTGGTGGTGATAGGGGTTGAGTAATTCACATATTCAAAAAAAATGTGAATAAAATAGTTGCATAAAAATTTCAACTTGATGAAATATATTTTTAATATTGTGTAGGGAATTTATTCCCGTACTTATTAACCCAATTATATAGCAGCGCCTGGATTCGTCCGGGCGTTGTGAATTTATACAGCCTACCATCCGCAAATTCTTTTCAGGCTTGCATTACAGCAGATAATTTCTCTTACATTGCACTAAATATTTTACATGCTAAGATCGATGACTGGTTATGGAAGGGCAGAAAATGCAATCAATGAAAAGGTTGTGTTGGTGGAATTGCGTTCGCTCAATGGCAAACAATTTGAACTGTTGTTGAAACTTCCGACCCAGCTCAAGCCATTTGAATTTGAAATCAGGAACCTGCTTTCAGAACAATTGGTCAGGGGCAGTATCGAGTGCACCATCACGCTAAAACAAAATGGTGCAACCAGGCCAACCTCCATCAATCTTGATCTTGCAGCATCCTATTATGCCCAGATGAAAGGGTTGGCAGACAGCCTGCAAGCAGATGACAGCCAGTTGCTGGCCTCAATCATGCGCATGCCCGAAGTGGTCTCCATTTCAACAGATGCATTGAATGAAGCAGAGTGGGATGCCTTCAAGTCGACCATCGGGGAAGCACTGGCGATGATCAACCGCCACAGGACAGACGAGGGTTTGTCACTTGAAAATGAGCTGCTGCTGCGCATCAGCAATATTGAAAGGCTGCAGCAAAAAGTAATCAGTCTTGAGCCATTGAGAAAGCAAAAGATCAGGGAAAACATCATCAGGTTGTTGGAGGAGCAGGTTGGAAAAGACAATGTAGATAAGAACAGGTTTGAACAGGAACTGATCTATTATATAGAAAAAATAGACCTCACCGAAGAACAAGTAAGGCTATCCAATCACTGTACCTACTTCCGCACTCTCTTGGCTGAACAGGAAGTTTCAAAGGGACGCAAGCTTTCATTCCTCCTCCAGGAAATCGGAAGAGAGATCAACACTACCGGATCAAAGGCCTATGATGCAGAAATTCAAAAATCTGTTGTAGAGATGAAAGATGAATTGGAAAAGGCAAAAGAGCAGATCCTGAATGTTCTTTAGGAGGTTTTTCCAATTTGGGTTGCATTTATTGAATGATGCCTAACTTTGCAGCATGTCATTCAAACAGTTTTGCCTATTCGTTTCAATGCTCGTGCTTTTTTCATGCTCCGAAACCGGTTTGTATGAGAAAGTGGTTTTCATGCCCCAGAACAAATGGTCTTACTCCAACAGGCCTTCATTCAACTTCGAAATCAAGGACACCAGTTCGAATTACCTGGTTTATTTTATATTTCGCCATGCAGATGCCTATGAATACAACAACATATGGATCAAATTGAACAGTACCCTTCCAGGCGATACTGTTTCGAGGTCTGAGCGATTTGATGTGACACTTGCAGCAAACAGCCGTTGGCTGGGTACCGGAATGGATGATATTTATGACCACAGGGTATTGCTTTACCGGGAACCTGTTAAATTCTTCAAGCCGGGTTCCTACACCATCTCGATCGAGCAAAACATGCGGGTTGAGTCACTTGATCATGTCTTCAATGTTGGGCTCCGCCTGGAAAAAGTCAAATAAAATGCGCAAACCATTTGACCGCATCCCCCTCAAGTTTATCAACTATGTATATTGGATGTTGCTGGTGTACTTGATTGCAGCACTGGCCTGGTGGTACATTGAGCTCGACCAGCAAAACGACCTCATGTTGTTGTTCCAGCAGGAGCAGGTGATGAAAAACAATCCTGCTGATCCAGGGGCGCTTGCGGCAGTGCAGGATGCACACGACAGGAATGCAAAACAGTATATCGGTGAGGGATTGACATTTCTTGTCATCACCATACTTGGTGCAGTCTTTGTATACAGTGTGGTGCGTAGACAGATCCGCTACCACCTGCAACAAAAGAACTTCATGATGGCAGTGACACATGAATTGAAAACGCCCATCGCTGTCACCAAGCTCAGCCTGGAAACATTGCGCAGGCACAAGCTTGATGAGGAACGTCAATCCAAAATATTGGGAGATGCCATCAATGAAACGGAAAGGCTGGATGCCCTGTGCAACAATATCCTGCTCAGCTCACAGTTGGAATCTGGAGGTTATCAGTTGACCAAGCAGGAGTTTGATTGTTCTGGGATGGTTTTATCTGCCGTGGCCGCTTTCCAAAAAAGGCATCCCGCAAGGATTTTTGAGGTCAATGTTCCAACAGGTATGGTTTTGCATGGGGAAGAGTTTCTGATTCGCCTTGTACTCAACAACCTCATCGAAAACGCTGTTAAATACACGGAAAAGGATGTACCTGTTCGCGTTGGACTCGAGGAATTTGACAACACCCTCTTGATCACCGTCGCAGACCTGGGGGCTGGCATTCCTGAGATGGAGAAGCAAAAGGTATTTGATAAGTTTTACCGGGTGGGGGATGAATCCAGGCGCAAGGCAAAAGGAACAGGTTTAGGCTTGTACCTGAGCACAAAAATTGTAAATGACCACAAGGGGCATATCTCAGTGGAGAACAATCATCCCGTTGGAACTGTTTTCAAAGTGATGTTGCCCAAAAAATAAGGACCATGAATGCTCTTAAGGCCTCGATTTTACTGGTTGAAGATGAAGAGAACCTACTGGAGGCGTTGAAGCTCAACCTTGAATTAGAGGGCTATGAAGTTACCTGTGCCAACAATGGGGCCATTGCCCTTAAAAAAGTGGAAGAGGAATATTATGACCTCATCCTGTTGGATGTGATGCTGCCGGAAGTGGATGGTTTTGATGTTTGCGAAACAATCAGGCTCAACAACATTGATACCCCAATCCTGATGCTCAGTGCAAGGTCGGGCAGTGCAGACAGGGTAGCAGGGTTAAAACGTGGCGCAGACGATTACCTGACCAAGCCCTTCAACCTTGAAGAGTTGCTGCTCCGTGTAGAAAAGCTGATTGAGAAAAACAGAAAGCTGCATGAAAAATCAAGCTTGGGTGATCATTATTCCTTTGGTGGAAACACCATTGATTTCAAGGCCCAAACCGCTACCAATGGCAATGGGGAAAAGATCAGTCTCAGCAAGAAAGAGGTCATGTTGCTCAAATTGATGATCGAATACAGAAACGAAGTGGTTTCCAGAGAAAAGATCCTGCAAGCTGTTTGGGGTTACCAGGTGTTCCCAACCACCAGAACAATTGACAATTTTATCCTGAATTTCAGAAAATATTTTGAAGCAGACCCACGGGAGCCCCGGCATTTCCATTCCGTGAGGGGGGTCGGATACAAGTTTTCAGATTAGCCCTGTAACTACAGATCTCCCAATTGTGGCCTCATGACAATGTTTTCTACACAGGCCTGTGGCGACAGTTTACTCGCTGCAACGATCATCTTGGCAAGATCTGCTACTTCCATGATCCGCTTTGGATCGATGTTTGCACCATCCCATGAGCTGCTGAATGTTGCGCCAGGGTGAACGGCGGTGACTTTGATGTTGAAGCCTTTCATTTCCTCCCTCAGGTTTTCGCTGAAGCCTGCCAATGCCCATTTGCTGATGCTGTAGGAACCACCATTTGCATAGGCTTTCAATGCGGCAATGGAGCAAATATTGAATACATGTCCAGTCTTTCTTTTGATCATGGAAGGCAGCAATGCCCTGGTCAGGTGGTAAGCTGAATAGAGGTTCAGGTTCATCATGTTTTCAAGTTGTCCATCCGGTTCATTGTAAACAGATCCGGGCTGATAGGTGCCTGCATTGTTGACAAGGACATCAATTGCATCTGTGGCTTTCAACAGCTGATCCGCAAACAATTTCACCTGGTTGAAATCCGAGAGGTCGGCGTTGAAGCTGGTAATGCCGATGCCATGTTTTTTCATGAGTTCCCGCTGCCATTCAATGGTATTGTCCATGTTCCTGGAGCAGAGCAACAGGTTGGCACCTTCTGCTGCAAAATGTTCTGCAATACCTTTCCCAATTCCTTTTGATGCTCCTGTGATGACAACGTTCATGGCCTGCAATTTTTTCAAAGTTAGGGAAAGCCAAGTTGCCTAACTTTACAAACATATGGCAAAGCAATACGAGCAGCTTTTTTTTGACCTGGATCATACCCTCTGGGATTTTGAAACCAACTCAGAGGCTACGCTGCGTGACCTTTACGCAGAACTGAAACTGGGTGAAAAGGCTACGGATGATTTTGATCAGTTCCACAAAACCTATCAGCACCACAACAATGTCTATTGGGACCGTTTCCGAAAGGGATACATCAACCGCGAAGAGCTGCGGTGGAGAAGGATGTGGCGCACCCTCGTAGATTATAAAATAACGGATGAACCCCTTTCAAGGAAAATGAGCGATCGTTATCTGGACATATTGCCAACAAAAACAAATCTTTTTCCGCATTGCATGGACGTACTGCAGTATTTGTCTGCCAAAAAATATCCCATGCACCTGATCACCAATGGTTTTGAAACAACCCAGCACCTGAAAATCAAAAACAGTGGAATCAGTCATTTTTTCACAGAGGTGATCACTTCAGAGCAGGCAGGCATCATGAAACCGCATGCTGCAATTTTTGAATATGCCCTGGCCAAAACAAAAACCACACCTGAAAAAAGCATCATGATAGGAGACACCCTCGAGGTGGACATCCTTGGTGCATTGAATGCTGGGATGGATACCGTTTACTTTAATCCTGCCGTTCCGCATACGCCAAAAATAAAGCCAACCCATGTGATTGAAAATTTGGGAGACCTGATGCGCATCTTCTGATTGTGAACCAAAATTACCAACATCCACAGAAGCCTATCCAATGGCAGGCGAAATTTTTCTTTGGTCTGGCATACTAGATGGTGGCCAGAATTGAAACACCATTTTTAACGGTGTCACCGATTTTTACATTCACTTTTGTGCCAATAGGCAGCAACAGGTCAACACGACTTCCGAATTTAATGAAGCCCAATTCTTCATTTTGTCTTACCCCTTCTCCAGGTACAGCATAATTGACAATTCTTCTGGCCAAGGCACCTGCAATCTGCTTGACCAGCATGGTTACTTTTGGATTTGAAAGAACAATGCTATGGCGTTCATTTTCAGTGGAAGATTTTGGGTCCCAGGCAACCAGGTATTTCCCCTTGTGGTATTGGCTGTACTCCACCTTGCCTGAAACGGGGTAGCGGTTGACATGCACATTTGCCGGGCTCATGAATACGGAAATCTGCAATCTTTTTTCATTGAAATATTCGGTGTCAAAGGTCTCCTCAATGACCACCACCTTGCCATCTGCAGGAGAAACGATTGCATTTTCGTTGTAGGTGAAAGTCCTGGAAGGGATCCTGAAAAAAGAGATGATGAACAGCCAGAACCCAGTGAGTACGGTATAGATAACCCATGCCAAAAAGGAAGAGAGGGGTTCAAGATGAAGGTTCGTTGCGAAGCCCAACAACAGGCAGAGCATTGTTACGATGGCGATGGTTGGAAATCCTTCCTTGTGTATGGTCATGCTTCAATGATTAAGTGTGCAAAGCTAAACAATATCGTGGGCATCAGCAGCTGATCTTTCTTTTTCTTGCCTCAACCTTCCATTCACCGGTGACAACACCATTTTCAATGGCAACAAGGCTTTCGTGGAGGGCCACAGTAGGGCATATATGATAAGGGATGCCAATCAGCACGTCACCTGGCTTGAAAGCATGTCCTGGAGCAGTTTCAAGTACCAAATGCTCTTCGCTTTGAGCAACTGCTTTCAATTCGGGATGCGCAGGAAAGAATACCCGTTTGGCCAACTCATTTTCAGCAGCAACAGACTTGTGTCCAAGGTCAAGACAGATCCGGTTTTCTGCGGGAAGGGAAATCACCCTGGTCATCAACTGGACGGCTGGAACAAAATCCTGCTCAGGACAGATCAATCCATATCCCCTGTCCCAAAAAATATTGGTGCCTGGGCTGCAATCCCTGTCCATTCTTTGGGCATGAATGGAAAAACTCGGAGACCCTCCAGCAATGAGGTGGGGGCGGGGAAAACCCTTTGCCTCCAAGAGGCCCACCAATGCATGGACGCTTTCAAAAGCACTGTCACAGGCCTTTTCACGCTCAACAGGATCTGCCTGGCGGTGTTGTCCGTCATATATATGCAGTCCCATGAATTGTAACCCGCGCTGATCGGCAATCATTTCATGCAATTCCAATGCCTGTTCATTCGGGAGGATACCAGTCCTGTTCATCCCAACATTGATGTCGATATACACGTCCAGAACCAATGCATGTGCATGAAAGGCCTCTCCCAACTCCTGTGCAATGTTGGCATGGTCTGTGATGCATGAAAACCGGGTCTCAGGATACTTTAACATCAATTGCAACAAACGTCCAATCCTTGGCCCCGTGGGTTGGTGGGCCAGCAAAACATCTTTTGCATGGTTCATGGCCAGGAGCTCCGCTTCTGCGATGGTGGCACACTTGAACTTGCTGATGCCTGCATCCAGCATCAGCCGGATGCCTTCCGATGTCTTGTGTGTCTTGATGTGTGGGCGAAGCCGGCTTGCATCACCTGCCATCCTGATCATCTCGTTGATGTTCCGCTTTACCAGTGCTGGGAATACCAACAATGCGGGAGAATCTATGGTAGAGTAATTCATGCTTCTGATAACATCAGGGTGCTGAAATTTTCCAATGCCTCTTCAATCTCTTCCATGGTGTTCAGCATCACCAGTTTTGAACGCAAAGGCTTGATGTTGATAATCCCCTTGAGGTAGTTGGCATAATGCCGTCTCATCTCAAAAATCCCAATCCTGGGCCCCTTCCAGGCAACAGACGCACGCAGGTGTTGTCTGATTACCTCAATTCTTTCTTCAACAGTTGGAGGAGGAAGCACTTCGCCAGTTGCAAAAAAATGTTTCACTTCACGGAAAAACCAGGGATAGCCAATGGCCGCCCTTCCGATCATGATGCCATCGACACCATATTTGTTTTTGTATTCCAATGCTTTTTGTGGAGAGTCAATATCACCATTGCCAAAAATGGGAATCTTGATCCTGGGATGGTCTTTCACTTTTGCAATCCAGCTCCAATCGGCCTCTCCCTTGTAAAGTTGACTTCTTGTTCTGCCGTGTATCGACAGTGCCTGCACACCAATGTCTTGTAACCTTTCTGCCACCTCTATGATGTTGATGCTGTCAAAATCCCACCCCAGTCTGGTTTTCACGGTAACGGGCACATTGCATGATTTGATCACGGCGTTTGTCAGCCTGACCATGAGGTCGATGTCTTTCAGTACTGCAGCACCGGCACCCTTGCAGACCACTTTTTTTACCGGGCACCCAAAATTAATGTCCAGCAAGTCTGGGTTTACCGCATCAACAATTCCTGCACTGATGGCCATGGCCTCTTCATCGCCACCAAAAATCTGGATCCCCACCGGGCGTTCCTCTTCAAAAATATCCAGTTTCTGCCTGCTCTTCATCGCATCCCTGATCAATCCCTCGCTGCTGATGAACTCTGTATACATCAGGTCTGCACCATGTTTCTTGCACACTGCACGAAAGGGCGGATCACTGACGTCTTCCATGGGTGCCAGCAAAAGCGGGAAGTCGGATAATGTTATGTTGCCTATCTTTATCATTCAATTGTTGCAAAGTTACAAATAACAATTATGGAACAGCAAATGGAAAACAGGCCGGGATTGAATGAGAGAACAGGATTGTTCATTCTGATTGGGTTGATGGGTGTTGGGTTCATGGTTGGAGGATTCCTGTCGTTCTTTGTATGGAAACTGATGACAGGTCAGGGGATGGCAGACATGCAAATCTCCATGAGCAATCCTGCATTTGCCAACCAGGTAAGGGTTACCCAGACACTGCTTTCGATTTTTATTTTTCTTATTCCTGCTATATTGGCCGCCAGGATCATCAATTACAGGCCCTTTGCCTTGCTGGGTTTTTCGGGCAAGTCTTCCTGGAAAACATACGGATCAGCCATCGTCATCATGTTGATCACGATTGTCATTGCAGGGTCACTTACAACCCTCAACGAATTAATTCCCGTTACTCCTTCGATGAAACTGTATTTCACAGAGATGGAAGACAAGTACATGCAGCAGGTAGAAGTGATGTCTCAAATGAAAGGTATTCCCGACCTCCTGATTTCATTGGTTGTCATGGCATTTGTGCCAGCGGTTGTTGAAGAGGTTTTTTTCCGTGGCGGGTTTCAAAACATGATGCACCGTTCAACGGGCAATATGTGGGTAAGCATCATCATCACTTCGCTCTTGTTCAGTGCCATCCATTTCTCTTTCTATGGTTTTTTTGCAAGAACAGCACTGGGCATCGTACTGGGTCTGCTTTTTGCAGCCAGTCAAAACATCTGGGTTCCCATACTTGCGCATTTTGTCAACAATGCCATTGCTGTTGGTCAGGTTTATTACCTCAGAAGTACAGGACAATCCCTGTCAGAAAGCATGGACGATAAATACCCTTTGTGGTGGGGATTATTTGCGATTGCATTTTTCTTTTTTGCCTACAGGAGATTTGAAAAAACACTTGAATAAATGGCACTGAACAAAGATGTTTTCCAAACGAGGGCAAAAACAGCCATCGTTTATGCAGTCATCATGTTGACTGGCCTCTTCTGGAACGAATGGAGCTTTTTTATTTTGTTCTCACTGGTGCATTTTGGTGCATGGTATGAATTCCAGAAATTGTCCAGCCTCATCCATCCTGAGCTTCGTTGGAGTTTGTGGTATGATCGCCTGCTTTTCCCCATCATCGGTTGGGGTGTCATGTTGATGGCCTCTGCTGGCTCCCTCGTGATCAATGGATGGCAGTTGAGTGATCTGGGATATTCAATCGTAAGGGTTGGACTGTTCCTTATCCCGTTGAATTTTTTCATAGACAAGCAATTTACTTTCAAGCACCTGAAACAATTTCTGTTGGGATTTTTTTATATCTCAGTGACCCTGGCCTTGCTCATCAACCTTCGGTCTGGCTGGATTTGGTCACAAACTCCGGACAGTGGGTTTTTTGCGCAGACCTTATCAGGGTTCAATGGAAAGATAATCTGTATTCTGTTGGTGGTGGGTATTTGGATCAATGATACCATGGCCTATATTGTCGGCTCATTGATTGGTAAAACTCCATTGACCGCATGGTCTCCCAAGAAAACATGGGAAGGCACCATCGGTGGAATCATCCTCAGTGTTGGCCTGATCATGTTGATGGCCATTTGGAAGTTTGAGCCCAGCGTGCAGCTGCTTGTCATTGCCTTGACCAACGCCATCAGTGGATCCATTGGCGATCTCTTAGAAAGCAAACTGAAGCGAATTGCCGGAGTCAAAGACAGCGGTTCGTTCATGCCCGGGCATGGAGGTTTTCTGGACCGGTTTGATTCAATTTTATTGGCAGCGCCGGCAGTTTGGCTGGTCTGTTACTTGCTGTTCAGGTAGGCAGGATTTATTTATCCTTGTTGATTTGAATGCTGGGTTTTGTTCTTGGAACATTTGGGTCTGGGGCAGCCTTTTCCCTTGTTCCCTGAGGCCTGGCTTGACCTTGAGGCCGTTCACGCTGGGGCCGGTTTCCAGTTTGGGCCTGTGGCCTTGGACTTTGGGCATTGGAAGATTTCGTTGACCTGTCCTGCAGTTTTGGTCTTTCTCTTGGTCCTTGTGCGGTGGTAGGCCCTTGTGTCCTTTCCCTTTGACCAGGTCCAGATCTTTGGCCCTTTCTTTTTTGTGCATTCCTGTCCAGCGAACGAAGGCTGATTTGGCCCACCAATTCCACAAACTGCGGTTCAGCTTCTTTTGCCTTGCTGCTGGTACTGATAATTTCAGCGGTTTCCAACTCTTCAGGCCTTAAGCCCTTTTGGTTCATCTCCTTGATCTTTTTGACCGTTTCAATGGTCAGGGGGTATTGTTTGTTGCTGTCTGGCAATGTATACCACATCAGGTTTTTGAAGATATCCTTTTTGATCAGGTTTGCATTGCCTTTTGCAGTATGCAATACATCAACATGGTCAGGAAAATGCTGCAATGCGTCCAGGTAACTGTCCAATTCATAATTGAGGCAGCATTTGAGCCTACCGCACTGTCCACTCAGTTTGGTCTGGTTGATGCTGAGGTTTTGGTAACGGGCCATGGCGGTGGTTACGCTTTTGAACTCGTTCAGCCAGCTGCTGCAACAAAGCTCTCTTCCACAACTGCCGATGCCCCCAACCTTGGCGGCTTCCTGGCGTGCACCAATCTGCTTCATTTCGACCTTCACCTTGAAATCGCCCGCATAGATCTTGATCAACTCTCGAAAATCAACCCTGTCTTCTGCCGTATAAAAAAAGGTGGCCTTTCTTCCATCTGCCTGAAACTCAACCTCGCAAATTTTCATGCTGAGTTTCAGTTGTCTGGCAATGGCGCGTGAACGGGCCAGGGCTTCTTTCTCCCTCGCCTTGTTCTCTTCCCATTTTTGGATATCTACTTCAGTTGCCCTGCGCAGTATTTTTTTCAGCTCAGCACTGTCTTCCGCAATTCTTTTCTTTTTCAGTTGCATGCGGACCAGCTCACCACTGAGGTTGACTGTGCCTACATCAAATCCTCCAACACCTTCAACGCTGACCAATTCTCCCTTGTTGAAATGCTGCAGTGTGGTATTCTTGAAATATTCTTTTCTGCTGCCGTTGCTGAAAGTCACTTCAACGATTCTGCAAGACATCGCAGGGTCCGTGAATGGCAAATTGGCAAGCCAGTCATGCACATTCAGCCTATTGCATCCGCCTGTGCTGCATCCGCCGTTGCTTTTACAGCCGCCTGGTTTTCCGTCTTTTGTACCGCATGAACTACATCCCATAATCTATATCAATGTACCAAAATTACTGCTTTATACCTTATAATATGATAAATTTTGATGGTCAGTGCCATGAACAGGATTTTGGGATTGGCATTTCGCTCTATGTGATACGCTGACCTGTCCAGTTCTTTTACGATGGCTTCAAGCTGTTCTGTAGATGCCAGCCGCAGCAAACGGTTTGCAAAGTCGAGTTCGTTTTCTGATATATCAGGCGCTGTTCCGATGTTGGCAATTTGTACTGCACAGGAAAGCAGATGAATGAAGTAAGCGAGAAATTGCTTTTGCTTTTCCCGGCCAAGTTTGCTGGTTTCATCCACCCATTTGACCTGTGCCGCGGGACCGTTTTTGACAATGGCATTCAACCAATCCCGTAAAATTCCTTCCCAGTCTTCATCTGCTTGGTGCAAGAGTTGAAAAGCTGCTCTCAAATTTCCTTCTGCCAATGCTGCAATTTGCTGTGCTCTTTCCCTTGGTACACCCTGTTTGTTGATCAGCCATGATTGCACATCGACAGTGTCCAACCGGTTGATCTTTACCAACTGTGTCCTGGAAAGGATGGTAGACAAAAGCCTCGATTCATCTTCTGCAACAAAAATAAAAAGGGTGTTGGCGGGAGGCTCTTCAATCAGTTTGAGCAATTTGTTGCCTGTCAACCCCAGGTACTCTGGCATCCATTGAATGAGAATCTTGTAACCACTTTCAAAACTTTTCAGGTTGAGTTTCCTGTTGATGTCTTCGCATTCGTGTGCCGTGATGTTTCCCTGTTTGTTTTCTGCACCTATGAGTTGCAACCAATCAAAAGCATTTCCGAAAGGGGTTTGTGCCACAAAACTTCTCCACTCCTGGATGAAATCACTTGCAATGGGTTTTTCACCTGCCTTTAGGGTAATGGTTGGAAAAGAAAAGTGGATGTCCGGATGAACCAATGCTGACGCCTTTTTACAGGATGGGCAGTTTCCGCAGGCATCTTCCAGAAATGTTGATGCAGGTGCAACTTCGCCAAACAAGGACCCACCAGCATTCACAGCACCTGGCTTGTTCCTTTCGCAAACGACATATTGGGCCAATGCCAACGCCAGCTGCAGGGCTCCGCTGCCTTCCTTGCCCAGGAACAGCAGTGCATGGCTGAGCCTGTTGCTGCTGACAAGGTTGACAAGGTTTGCCTTTGTGGACTGCTGACCAGGAATTTCGCTGAATGGCATGGCGTAAAGATAGCAATATAAGGCAGCAAGGACAAGCCGATCCTTTGCATTCAACTTTTTTACTTGGAATGTGTTAGATTGCCAATACAAACTATATTTTATGTTCAAAGCAATGATGATCGCCCTCGCCCTTTTTGCAGCCGGTCCTGCAACAATCCACCAGTTCAAGGTGCCCTCCATCGATGGTGAAACAATCGATTTTTCAAAATTCAAGGGAAAGAAAGTGCTGATCGTGAATACAGCTTCAAAATGTGGTTACACGCCGCAATATGCCGAACTTGAACAACTGCACAAGACCCATGGCAGCAAATTGGTCATCGTTGGGTTTCCTGCCAACAATTTCGGAGGACAGGAGCCAGGTTCCAATGCTGAAATCAACGCATTTTGTCAAAAAAACTATGGAGTAAGCTTCGTGATGGCTGAAAAAGTGTCCGTAAAAGGAACCGATATTCATCCCCTGTTCAAATGGTTGACCGATAAAAATGAAAACGGGGTCATGGATGCTGAAATCAAGTGGAATTTTACCAAATTCCTCCTCGACGAAAAAGGAAAGCTTTTAGCAGTATTCCCAAGCAAGGTGAAGCCAATGGGAGAGGAAATCATGGCATATTTAAAATAAATTCAGGCGGTGAATGCAAGGCTGCAAATGCCTACTGTTTTTGCACCATGTTCCAGCAGTGCATGTGCACAGGCTTCTGATGATGCACCGGTGGTAATCACATCATCCACCAAGACGATATTTTTATGGGAGATGGCCTGATGGTCCACCACCTCAAATATGGAGGCCACATTTTCCCATCTCTCTTTTCTCGATTTTTTTGTCTGTGTCTTGGTGTGCTCATTGCGCACCAGGACATTTTCATTGTAGGCAAGGCCGGTTGTTTTGAAAATGCCTTCACAAAGCAAGCTTGCCTGGTTGTATCCTCTTTCATATTCTCTTTTCGGATGCAACGGCATTGGGATGCAGAGTGTCATTTCCTGTTCCTTGAAAAGAGATGATAGTTTCATGCCCATCAGTTCGCCCATGTGCCGACCAAGTTCAGGTTCCTTTCGGTATTTGATGTGGTGAACAATTCTTTGCAAGGGCGTTTTTTCCAAATAATAAAAGGTGCTTGTTGCAAATTTAACATTGACCCTTCCCTAAAATAATTTTTCAACGGGGTTGTTTCGGATATTTTCAAATTGGGTATATCCCAATGCGCCAATACACTCTATGCAGAGCAACTGGTCTTGATGAATCAGGTCATTGTTACAACCAAAACACAATGTTGGATAAAACAAGTGCACCAGTGCATCCCGCCAGGCTCTCAGCATATGCTCTGCACTTTATTGGAAAATTGTCCTGTAAACCTCTTCTATGAGTGCAACAGAAATGGTTTTGATTCCCTTGTGTGGCTCCGCCTTTCTGTTGTACTTGCTGATGACGATACTGTCGAAACCAAGTTTTTCAGCCTCGGAAATCCGCTGGTCAACCCGGTTCACAGCCCTGATCTCTCCGCTCAATCCCACTTCGCCTGCAAAACAGGTCTTTTGGGAAAGCGGAACGTCTTCATAGGAACTCAACAAGGCAAACACCATGGCAAGGTCAATTGCAGGATCCTCTATTTTTAGGCCGCCAGCAATATTTACAAAAACATCCTTTGTGCCAAAATGGAAGCCACCTCTTTTTTCAAGAACCGCCAACAAAAGCTGGAGTCTTCTCAGGTCAAATCCACTTGCTGTTCGCTGTGGTGTGCCATATACGGAAGGAGTCACCAAAGCCTGCACTTCAATCAGCAGTGGACGCAATCCTTCCATTGTAGCGCCGATGGCAATGCCACTGAGTTGTTCTTCTTTTTGGTTGATGAGAATATCGGATGGATTCACAACAGGCTTCATGCCGGTCCCTGTCATCTCGTATATGCCCAATTCTGCAGTGGACCCAAACCTGTTTTTTGTAGTGCGCAAGATCCTGTACGCATAATGCTGATCGCCTTCAAATTGAAGTACGGTATCCACCATGTGTTCAAGCAGTTTTGGTCCTGCAATGCTGCCGTCTTTGGTAATATGTCCTATCAGAAAAACCGGTGTCTGGGTTTCCTTGGCAAACCGCTGAAACTCTGCAGTGCATTCCCTGATTTGTGAAATGGTGCCTGGTGATGAATCTATAAAAGGTGACTGCAGTGTTTGTATGGAATCAATGACCACCAGCTGGGGCCTGATTTTTTTGATCTCCTGAAAGATGCTCTGGGTCGACGTTTCAGTGAGCAGGTAAAATGCATCGTGGGCTACATTGATGCGGTTTGCACGCATTTTTATTTGCTGCTCACTTTCCTCTCCGCTGACATAAAGGATCCGAAGCTCATGCATCATCAGGGCATCTTGCAAAAACAAAGTTGACTTTCCTATCCCGGGTTCGCCTGCCACAAGCACCAGACTTCCTGGAACTATTCCCCCTCCAAGTACACGGTTGAGTTCTTGATCTTTTGTCACAATTCTTTCTTCCTCCCTTGAAACAACTTCATTCAATTCGATGCTTTTTGAATTGCCCGGATTGTTTTCTTTCCAGGATTCCTTGTTGTTTGAATTTTCCTTGTGGATGATTTCTTCGGTCAAGGTATTCCATTCATTGCAGGCCGGACATTTGCCAGACCATTTTGGAGATTCATGCCCGCAGTTTTTGCAAAAAAATGCCTTTTTGATTTTACTCATATACAATAAAGGTAGTCACGCCTCAGCAAATGAAAAGGGAAATACACCTTCCTGCTCCTGTATTTTCAACAATAAAAAAGGGGATTGGTAGACACCAATCCCCTGTACTTACTAACCCATTAAATTCTTCCACTAAATTACAAATTGCTGCCACAGTACAAAATAATTTTTTTTGATTCTGTGCATAACTTTCAATTTTCATTTTAATATTATCATGATTTTTAGCCCTTATTTTATTGAATTTTGAATTTTTTTCACTTTTAAAGGAGATAAAATCGATAAAAATTGAAAAAAAGAGATTTGATGTCTAAATAAATAAACATATAAATATTATTAATATATAAATAATTGATTCAAAAAATTATTCCAGATTAACTCATAAAGGGCATGTTGGGTGGTAATTTGAATCCAAGGTTTGGCTCGGTTTGTTGAATGATTTGGGACAAAAACTCAACTTTATTGACCAATATTTGTCAGATTGTTATTAAAAAGTGAATATTTTATTATATTTGCTCAGAGACAATCATCGTTTTATAACAAAAATCAACTGCATGAGAAAACTTACGTTGTTCATCTGCTGTTTGCTTTTTGCATTACCTATGGTATTTGCGCAAACAGTTGTAAAGGGAAAGGTATCGGATTCCGATGGCTCCCCCTTGTCAGGTGTATCGATCAAAGTGGCAGGGTCCCAAACGGGAACCACAACTGCTGCAGACGGTACTTTTTCACTTTCTGTTAAGGACCTCAACACCATGCTTGAGGTAACTTATGTTGGGTATGACCGCATCAGTTTGCGCGCCGGGTCCAACCTTAACAACATTTCGCTGAAGTCTGCCACTTCTGGTCTCCAGGAAGTTGTGGTTACTGCACAAGGTATCCGCAGGGAGAAAAAAGCCCTCGGTTATGCAGTAGCTTCAGTAGACAAAAAAGCATTGGAATTGCGCCCTGATGGCGACGTTGTTCGTCTCCTGAATGGTAAGGCACCTGGTGTTGATATTCTCAACTCCAGTGGTATGTCAGGTTCTGGTACAAACATCATCATCCGTGGTGTGAACACCATTTCTGGTAGCTCAACCCCGTTGTTCATTGTTGATGGTGTACCTTTTGATGCATCTACCAATGCCCAGGCCAGCTTCGTATATGGCAACACCACTTCAAGCCGCTTTCTGGATCTTGATCCTAACAGCATTGAGAACATCAGTGTATTGAAAGGATTGAGTGCAACAACACTCTATGGTGAATTGGGCCGCAATGGTGTGGTCTTGGTGACCACCAAGAACAGCTCTTCCAGGCGTTCAAACAAGAAAACCGAAGTAACTGTTTCACAATCTCTGTTTGCGAACAAAGTTGCCAACCTTCCTGATTACCAGGATACATGGGGTGGTGGTTTTGACAATGGTGTTGGTTTTGCTTTCTTCTCCAACTGGGGTGGAAAATTCAAAACGCCACCAGATTCAGTTGCGCATCCATATGACAGGAGTTCTTCTTCTTCATTTGGTACCCCCTGGAGAACAGCCTTTCCACAATTTGTTGGAGCCAAGATCGCCTATGAGCCCAACAATTCAGTAAAACAGTTCTTCAACACTGGTTTGATCCGCACCACTTCAGTGGGTGTTTCAAGTTCAGTTGGTGCAGCCGGCACATTCAATGCCAACTATTCTTATATGGACGATGAAGGGTTCACGCCTGGTAACCGCCTGATCAAGAATACCTTTGGACTGGGTGGCAACGCCAAGTTGTCCAACAAGTTCACTGTTGCTGGTACATTCAACTATGCCATCACTGATTTCAAATCTCCTCCCACTTCAACTTCATTTGGATCCAACCCAAGCGCTTCTTCAGTATTTGGTAACCTGATATACACGCCCCGTGCTGTTGACCTGTTCAAATTACCTTACGAGAATCCATTGGATCACTCCTCTACCTATTATAGAGGCGGTAATGACATCCAACATCCGATCTGGACCGTGAAGAACTCCTTCACCGGACAAAAGATCAACAGGATTTTTGGTAACATGTCATTGAAATATGATATTGCCAAGGATTGGAACGTACTCTACCGTGTTGGATACGATCAATACTCAGATTACAACTACTACAGCCAAAACAAGGGTGGTACTGTGGGTGGTTCTGACTTCACGTTGGGAATGCACCGTACTGTCAATGGTTACAATACCATTTGGGACCATTCACTCTTAACCGCTTACCAAACTGACCTGAACAGTGATTTTCGATTGAACATTGATGCAGGTGTAAACTCTCAGGAGCGTTTGTACGAGCAGAACGGTATGCGTTCAACCCAACAGCTGGTGTACGGCCTTTTCGATCATGACAACTTCATCAACCACGACAACCTAACCGAAGGTGGTGGTCGCATTGATTTCAAATCACGTACACTTTCTTTGGGTGCTTTTGCCCAAGGTTTGTTGAGCTACAAGGAATACGCTTATTTAACCGTAGGTGGAAGGAACAGCTGGTCATCCAATTTGGAGCAGGCCAACCGCTCTATCTTCTATCCTTCTGCGAGTTTATCTTTCCTGCCTACCACAGCAATCGCAAGTCTTCAGAACAGCCGCATCCTGAACTACCTCAAGTTGAGGGCTGGTTATTCAACCTCTGCGAACTTTGGTTCTCCTTACAATACAAGGAACATCCTGAACATCAACACCAACGTGTTTGTTGACAGGCTCAACACTGTATTCAACTCCAACAGCATCGGCAACCGTCTTGCCAATCCAAACCTGAGCCCAGAGCTTCAGCAGGAATTTGAAATTGGTTTTGAAGGCCGTTTGTTGAACAACAGGTTGAATGTTGATTTCACTTATTACAACAGGAACTCAAAAGACCAGATCCTTGACCGCGAACTGGATCCTTCTTCAGGATTCACCGTTACCTCGATCAACGCAGGTTCTGTGCGCAACAAGGGTATCGAATTGCAGTTGACCTACAACATCATCCGCAACAAGAACTGGACTTGGGACCTTACCACCAACTACTTCCAAAACAGGAGCAAGGTTACCCTTCCTGACGAGGTCAAGCAAATTGTTATCGATGGTTTCACCAACGAAGGACTTTTTGCCATCAACGGTCAGCCGCTCGGTGTCATCCAGGCTTCTTACACAAAGAAAGATCCTAAGACAGGCCTTCGCTTGACCGATGGTCTTGGTAGCTATGTTTCTTCCAATGAAATAGGAATTGTGGGTGACCCAACTCCTGACTTCAAAATGAGTGGAATTTCTACACTGGGCTACAAAGGGTTCTCCTTCCGCATGCAGTGGGATTACACACAGGGTGGAGACATGCTTGCCTACACACCTGGAACAGTTGTTGGTCGTGGCTTGACAAAAGACACAGACTTCGATCGTTATCTTCCTTTGATCCTTCCTGGTGTCAAGGCAGATGGTACCCCCAACGATGTTCAGATTTCAGCGAGTTATGCATATTTCAACGTTCTTTCCGGTTTCTTTGGAATGCAGGATCTTATCGTTTACGATGCAACACAGATTCGTTTGAGGGAAGCTTCACTGTCATATGCTGTTCCTGCAGCGGTATTGAACAAGACTCCTTTTGGAGCGCTTTCTGTGACTTTCTCTGGACAGAACCTTTTCTACAATGCACCCAACTTCCCCAAGTATGTGAATTTCGATCCTGAAACTTCATCACTCGGTGTAAGCAACGTTCGTGGTTTGGAATACCTTTCAGGTCCGACTTCCAAGCGTTACGGTGTGTCAGTAAGGGTATCCTTCTAATCAATAAAACTGAACGACATGAACATGAAAAAAATATTCATCCTCGTACTCTCGGTGAGCCTGTTGGGTTCCTGTACCAAGAAGCTTGATGAGCTTTTGGTGAACCCCAATGGTCCTACCCCAGAGTCAGCCAACGCTGATCTTTACCTGACCCAGCTGCAGCTGAACTTCGCAAGTTTCTTCAACGGAGCATCAAGCTTTGGAATGGAACTGACCCGTCAAACTGTAATGTATGGTCCTACCTATCAGGCGGCATACAGCCCACAATCCTTTGATGGTTTGTGGAATACTGCTTACACTGGAGTGTTCAAGCACGCCAATGCATTGATTCCTGTTGCAGAAGCAGAGAAAAAATGGATTGCTGCTGGTATGGCCAAAACAATGAAGGCCTACACGCTCATTACCTTGGTAGACATGTTCGGAGATATTCCTTACACTACTGCAAACCTTGGTTCGCAAAATACCAATCCTACCATTGACAAGGGCGCTGATGTATATGCAGCTGCCATTGCCCTCTTGGACGCGGCCATTGCTGATTTCGGCAAATCAACCGCATTTCCAGGAACCCAGGACATGTTCTTTGCGGCTGCAGATGCTACCGGGGCCACCAAATGGAAACGGGTTGCAAAATTGCTCAAGCTCAGGGCTTTGAACAATACGCGTCTTGTGGATGCTGGCGCAAAGGACAAGATTGGTGCTTTGCTGGCTGATGCTGATGTAACAGCCACACTGACTGGCACAACCAATGATTTTGAATTCAAATACTCTACAAAGCAAGCCAACCCCAACAGCAGACACCCCCGTTACAATGGCAACTATGTAGCTTCGGGTGGTCCTGGCGATTACATGGGCGTATACTTCATGTGGTCTTTGGCTGCTGACAAGGGAACCTTCAACAACCAGGAAGCAAGGAATACTTCAGACCCAAGGACCCGCTATTATTTCTACAGGCAGACCACCGATGATGCTGCGGTATCATCCAACACCCTTTCCTGTTCAACCTTCCCTGTTCCTTCACATTATACATCAGGCATGCCTTTCTGCCAATTTGGTTTGGGTGCACAAGGTTTCTGGGGACGCAACCATGGTGACAATTCAGGTACTCCTCCCGATGGGCCATACAGGACAACAGTTGGCATCTATCCATTTGGGGGTGATTTTGACGTGAACCAGGGTACTCCTGTCGGTTTGAACAAAGGCGCCCAAGGTGCGGGAATTCAGCCCATTTGGCAATCTGCTTTCACATATTTCGTTGCAGCAGAGGCTGCACTGACATTGGGTACTGCAGGAAATCCAAGGGCTTTGCTGGAGTCTGGAATACGGGCTTCTATCGCCAAAGTACTTGGTTTCCCTGCTACAGTAAACGTGGCTGTTTTGGCCGCAGCAGTTCCTTCTGCTGCAAGGATCAATGCTTATGTCAACACAGTATTGGGCCGTTATGACAAAGCAGCTACTACTACAGCCAAAATGGAAGTCATCCAACAGGAATACTATATCGCCCTTTGGGGAAATGGTGTTGATGCGTACAACAACTACCGCAGAACAGGAAAGCCCGGAAGCATGTCGTACACCATTGCCCAGGCAGGTGGTAACATGATCCGTTCACATTACTATCCTTCCGTGTTGGTGAACTTGAACAAAAATATCACCCAAAAGACCATTGACAAGCAAGTGTTCTGGGACACCAACCCTGCAGGCTTCATCAAATAAAATCAAGAGAACATGAAAAAAATCATATCATCATTGTTTTACACAGCCCTGGTTGCTATAGCCATGAGCTCCTGCCAAAAAGGTGAAGTTGTTCAGGATGTAAACTCCCTCAGCATCGGTTCTTATGTAACCCTTGTAACTGCAGGAAACAACATCATCGATGCAACCAACCTTGCTGGAAGCAAAGTGTCTGCCTCTGTTAAGGAATATGGTTCTGCACAGGAAAAATTGATTGTGTATGTAACCAAGGCTCCACAGACAAGTGACAGAACCCTTTGGAAAAAAGTCAAGGAATACGCCAACAACGGCGGAACCTATAACCTGGAAGTATCAGGTCAGGAAATCGCTGCTGCTTTGGGCACAACCCCTGGTCCTGGAGAAACCTATATCCTGTACAACCAGGTGATTACCAAGGACGGCAGAAAATTCGACGTTTCGAACACGCTCCCTGACCTTGCCACTGTAGGCCAATACAACCTCAAGTTGACATGGAACGCAGTAGTTGTATGTCCGTTTGTTCCAGCCCAGGCAACTGGTAAATATACCATTACCAAAGATGGTTGGGATGGTGCTGTAGGCCAAACTTGTAACGTTGTTGGCTCTGCAGGAAAGGCGGTTGTTACTTACCTTTTCCCATGGGCTGAAACCCCAGGTCTTAATCCTGTTACCATTACAGTAGACGCTGCAACGGGTGCCGCTACAGTTGCAAAGCAAACATATGGTAGCTATGGAGTCGGCTATGAAAATTTCACATGTGAAGGTACCGGTGGATTCTTTTTTGCCTGCAAAGGTGATTTCAGCATCAACCTTACCCACAAGTTACCCAATGGCACAAGCTATGGTACTTATCCAATTGCCCTTAAAAAGCAATAGAGAGCAATCTTAATAGAGAAAAAGCCGTCCAGCAATGGGCGGCTTTTTCATTTCCAGTAAAAAGGGAAACCGATGACGTTAAGGCATATACCTCTGCAAAAAGAAGTTGATGCCTGGGATGACCAAGCGGATGATCCTTGACTTTAAAAAATCAATGGGATGTATGGGGAATTCTAAGAACAGCTGTTACAGCCTAATCTCTTCCTCATGCTTGTCGAAAAAATGAAACTCAGTCAGGTGATAGGTTGAATCTTCCCGGATGTCCAACTTCATTTTATATTTCCATGCCCATTTGCGGCGTTTGGAAATGAGACCCTTTGTGAGATAAGCATAAAGGATAGGGTGAACGGAAACGGTTAGTGATGCATGTTTCTGCTCACTGAGGTAACTGATGTTCTTTTCTATTTCATCTTCCAAAACGAGTGCGGAAGAGATTTTACCTGTACCCTGGCATGATGGACATTGCTCCTGGGTATTGATGTTCATTTCTGGTTTCATGCGTTGACGGGTCAACTGCATAAGACCGAATTTTGAGATGGCCAATACAGCATGCTTTGCCCTGTCAATCTTCATGTAGTTCTCCATCGTTTCATGGAGCTTCTTCTTGTTTTCCGGAAGCTTCATGTCAATGAAGTCAACTACAATGATGCCTCCGATGTCACGCAGCCTCAGCTGCCTGGCAATCTCTTCGGCGGCTTCCATATTTGTCTGAAGGGCATTCTCTTCCTGGTTGTTGCTAACACTTTTGTAACCGCTGTTCACGTCAATTACATGCAGGGCTTCCGTATGTTCAATGATCAGGTATGCCCCCGATGGGAGATTAACTGTTTTTCCAAATGCACCTTTGACCTGTTTGGTAACACCTGTATGGTCAAAAACAGAGGATGATCCTGTATAAAGAGAAACAATCTCCGCCTTGTCGGGTGCTATCTTTTGGATATAGGCCTTTGTGTCCGCATAAATCTGCTTGTCATTGACCACAATCTTGTTGAAGTCGGCGTTGAGCAGGTCTCGAAGTATGCTGGTAGCCTTGGTCTGCTCGCTGAGAATTTTTGCAGGTGCAACTGCCCCAATAAGGTTTTGTTGGATGGACTTCCATTTGCTGAACAAGGCATTGAGGTCTTCATGCAACTCAGCAGTATTCTTTCCTTCGGCAGCGGTCCTCACAATCACTCCGAAATTCTTTGGCTTGATGGCTTCAATAATTTTTTGAAGTCTTTTTCTTTCTTCAGCCGAATGGATTTTCCTTGAAACAGCAATGATGTCATTGAAAGGGGTAATGACCACGAACCTTCCCGGCAGCGAGATTTCACAACTGAGTCGGGGTCCTTTGGCCGCAATGGGTTCCTTCAGGATTTGTACCAAAACATTGGGCTTTTGTCCCAATACTTCATTGATCTTTCCTGTCTTTACAATTTCAGGTTCAACCGTGAAGCTGGAAAAATCCGGTTGGGAATTTGGAGCAGCGTTGATGGAGAGCTGTGTAAACTTCAGGAGCGATTTTGCGAATGGGCTCAAATCGGTGTAATGGAGAAAGGCATCCTTTTCAAATCCAACATCTACAAAGGCTGCATTCAATCCGGGAATGAGTTTTTTGACCTTACCCAAATACAAATCTCCGACATTGAAACTGGCGTCAGCTTTTTCATTGTGTAGCTCAACGAGTTTCTTGTCTTCCAACAGGGCAATTTGTACACCCTGGGCAGATGAGTTTATGATCAATTCCTTATTCAAGCGTAATGCTGAGAATTATAGCAAACGAATAAAGGGGCATTGCCAAGAAATAATTTCTTTGCAATGCACCAGTGTCTAGTAAAGATGGAGACCTGAAAGGGCTATTTCTTGCCTTTCTTGTGACGATTTTTTCTCAATCTTTTTTTGCGTTTGTGCGTTGCTATCTTATGACGTTTTCTTTTTTTACCACAAGGCATGGCTTAGTCAGTTTAAGTTGTTAAAAATTATTTCAATGTTTTTATCTTTTCTTCCAAAGCTTTCACCAGTTCAGGATTTTTCACATTCTTCAAGCCTTTTTCGTACCATTCAACCGCTTCTTTCTTTTTTCCTGCTCTCTCATAGAGTTCAGCCAGAAGAAATACTGCCTCAGTATTTTCAGGGTCCAGTCCGATTACTTTTTTGAACCGTTCTGCCGCCTTGTCTGTTTGCCCAGATACCATCCCACCATACCCGAGCATAAATTGCGCAAAGACATTGTTGGGATCCCTTTCTGCAACTGCCCTGATCTTCAGGATTCCTTCCATCGGTGCTCCGGACGCGCCAAAGAAAAAGGTGCTCCCTTGTCCTATGATGGTTGAGTCGTTGTTGGGGTTTATTTTCAAGGACCGCAGAAACAGGTCGTTGGCCTGGTTTGCCATCCAGCTTTTTAAACCGGGGTTTGATATTCCCCTCAGTTCCTCCAGCATCGAATGGGCGGCAAAGTTGAGGTTTTTTTCAGAATTTTCCAACTTAGCCTTTTCGCCGAGGTAATAAATGTAGGGAAGAAAGCTCCTGGCACTGTCTCGCCAGAAATCAGAGAGTGCCTGAAAATTGTTTTTTCGCTGTGTTACCAGGTCTCCACGTGTCAAAGCATCTTCAAGTGTGGTGAGGTACGCGGACTGGCCCGGGGTGAGGTCTTTTTTCAATTCGTTGATAAAAGCATTGATTTCAAAGGGGTTATCTCCGGGCTTTCCCTCGTTGTCTGAATGGCCCTCATGGTCAGCATGGGGAGCAGGTGGCTTATGGGCAGGGCTGAAATTCCCGAAAATATATAAACTGAACAGCAGCACTGCTCCAGCAGCAACCACGATCCATTGCTGTTTTTTCAACATTGATCAGTATTTATGTGGCAAAGGTAATGCTTATGCCATGTCATCTGAACCTTCGTCCTTGATAACGGTGTCTATTTCCAATTTTTTTACTTCTTGCATGAACTCCTTTGCAGGTTTGAATGCAGGAATGAAATGCGCAGGAATTTGAACAGCAGTGTTGCGTTTGATGTTTCTTCCAATCTTAGCTGCTCGCTTTTTTGTGATGAAAGAACCAAAACCACGGATATAAATATTTTCGCCCTTGGACAACGTGGCTTTTATCTCCTTGAACATGGTCTCGAGCGTAACCAATACATCCACTTTGGGAATATTGGTTTTTTCAGCAATCTTATTGATCAAATCTGCTTTTCTCATTTTGGTTCTTGTTTAAAAGTTTTGGATTTAATTTATTTTACTTTTGGTCTAAATCAATCCTGAAAACATTTTATTTACCAATTTTGGCCCCAGGTTGAACTGGTTGCTATTAAAATTGCAGATTATTTTTCATTTTACCAAAAATAAATCTATATAAGTGGTTGAAAAACAACATAAAGTGTGGTTTTCGCGTGCACTGAAAAAATGGCATTTGGTAAAAAACACGAGGTCCATGCCTTGGAAAGGGATCAAAGATCCCTATAAAATCTGGCTGAGTGAAATCATCCTTCAACAAACAAGGGTTGAACAAGGTCTGGCATATTTCAACAGTTTCGTCAATGCCTACCCCAGCATACACGACCTTGCCCAAGCAACTGATAATGAGGTATTTAAGCGATGGGAAGGCTTGGGTTATTATTCCCGTTGCCGGAACCTGATCAAGACAGCAAGGGAGATCAGTTTTGACAAAGGAGGGGTATTTCCAAGTTCAAAAGAAGGGCTTCTTGCTCTAAAGGGTATTGGCAATTACACGGCAGCGGCCATTGGGTCCTTTGCGTTTGGGCTACCCCTTGCCGTGGTGGACGGAAATGTGCTCAGGGTCTTGTCCAGGGTGTTTGGAATTAGCGATCCGGTAGATTTACCCGCTGGTCGACTCCGCATTGAGAAAATTGCCACTGATCTTTTGGACAGCAAGGATCCCGCATCCTACAACCAGGCAATCATGGATCTCGGGGCTACGGTATGCAAGCCAAAACAACCCCTTTGTTCAACTTGTCCTTTTGTACTGAAATGCCAGGCCCATGCTCATGACCAGGTGCACCTGTTGCCCATCAAGGCAAAGAAGCTCAAACAGCGGGAGCGTTTTTTTTATTACCTGTTGATTGAGCACAAGGATATGCATTTGGTCAGACAGAGAAAAGGAAATGATATCTGGCAGGATTTACATGAGTTTATCCTGAGGGAAAAAGACGAACCGGCGGAACAAAGGGACTTGATGTCATTGGATTTCTGGGGCCTGTCAGCCCTTAAGGGAAAGGTAAAGCATTTATCCCTTTCAGAGGAGATGGTCCACCAGCTGACCCATCAAAAGATCCGTTGCCGGGTCCTGCACCTGAAGTCTGCAGTGCAGACCGAGGTCGAGGGTTATGCATGGAAGCGCCAGGTAGAGATTGCCCAATTGGCCTTTCCGAGGCTGATTACCCGTTACCTGGCCCAAGAACATGGCTAGTCCTCATCTTCTTCAATTTTTGTAATTTTGGGCATATGATTGTTCTCTCTGTTCTGCTGGTGGCCTCCATTCTCATGTTGTTCATGAATTCAGGAGCGGAAATTGCTTTTTTTTCTTTGGGGTTCAGAGAACTTAAAAACCTTCGCACCCGGCAGTACCCTGCATCAACAAGGATCCTTCATTTGTTGCAGGAGCCCCGCCTGTTGATGTCTTCCATGTTGGTGGGAGACATGGTTTTTCGTTTGATGATCATCCTGCTTTGCAATTATCTGGTACAGGATGACATGTTGCCCGAAACAACGGGTTTCTTGTTGTTTCTGATCAGGCTGCTCATTGCATTTGTGATCCTGATTCTTTTTGGTGAACTGCTCCCCAAGGTTTGGGCTTCCAACAACCATATCAGGTTTGCCTATTATTCTTCTTTTTTTGTTTGGTTGAATTTTTGGATGTTTCGCCGTCTTGGAAGTTGGACATCTGGGATCACCGATCACATTGAAAAGGCATTGGGAAGGAACAATGACATGATTACAAGGCTAGAACAAATCGACCAGGCAGAGGATGGAAGTTCAGAGGAGGAAAAAAACATCCTGAAGGGCATTGCCCAGTTTGGCAACATCACGGTCAGAAGGGCCATGCGGAGCAGGTTGGATGTGCAGGGTGTTGAAGCAGGCATTCCTTTTTCTGCACTCAAGCAAATGGTGTCGGATCAGCAATATTCCAGGTTTCCAGTATACAATGAAAGCCTTGACAACATTTCCGGGATGATCCATGCCAAGGACTTGATCCCATACCTTGACCATGACGACGCCTTCGAATGGAAAAAACTGGTACGCCCTGCTTTCTTCATTCATGAGCAAATGCTTGTTGAAGACCTCTTGAAAGAGTTCCAGTCCAAAAGAATCCATTTTGCAATAGTGGTGGATGAGTTTGGTGGAACGGATGGCATCATTACCATGGAAGACATCCTTGAGGAAATTGTAGGAGAGATCAGGGATGAGTATGATGATGAAGAATCGGTCAACATCAGGCTCGACGAATTCAATTTTATTTTTGAAGGCAAGATGATGATCAACGAAGCCTGCAAGCTCATGAACCTTCCCAACAGGGTTTTTGATGCCATCAGGGGCAACAGTGAAACCGTTGCGGGATTGGTGCTGGAGCTGGCAGGAGAGATCCCCAAATTGAACCAGGTACTGGTTGCCAATGACTTCACCTTCACTGTGCTGGAAGTTGCCATGAACCGCATCCACAAAATCAAGATCACCATCGCTGCTCCACAGCCATAAACGATTCCATGAAAGTATCACTGGCCGCAACCATCCTGTTTTTTTTCACCATCGTGTCAATGGGATGCAACAGTGGCTATACGCCCAAGCCCAGGGCTTATTTCAAGATAGACCTTCCTCAACGGGAATACCAGATTTTCAACCAGGAAGGTTTTCCATATTCTTTTGAATATCCTGTCTACGCCAACATTACAAAAGAAGTGGATACCACTGGCAACAATCCCTATTGGATCAATGTCAATTTCAATCGGTTCAACGGGCACATCTATCTCAGCTACAAAACAATTGGCGGCAAGTCTGTTTACAAAATCAAAACTGCAACCGGCTACAGGGATTCCATAGTATCCAACAGTTTTGAGACCCTGAGGGAGGAAGCCTATAAGATGACCTACAAGCATACGATCAAGGCCAGTGGAATTGTTGATGCTGTTTTTACTACAGACAATGGCTCGACCGGGGTATATTTTTATGTGGCCGGGGAAGCCGCCACTTCAAAACAGTTTTACATCAGTGATGGCAAGCAGCATTTTCTGAGGGGTGCATTGTATTTTGATGCATCACCCAACGCAGACTCCATTTCCATGGTCAGCGAATTTCTGGAAGGTGATATCAGGCACATGATCAAAACCATCCAATGGAAATAAAACCCCAGGCCCGTCTACGATGAAATCCTGATTCCTGCAGCAACGGATTTCATCTGGGCAACAATCTCCTCGTTACAGAGATTTCCAATGCTTCCCTCATGCGTATGCCTGAGTTGCTGTTTGGTGTCGAAATGAAATGTTCCTTCATTGATCATGTTGCCGACCCTTGCATATGCATCCCTGAAAGGAATGCCCTGGTTCACCAGTTCGTTTACTTTTTCAACGCTGAACAGGTAGGTGTATTTTTCGTCATTGAGGATATCTTGCCTTACACCGATGGCATTCAGCATCAGTTTCATCATCTCCATGCAGGCATGCAATTCATCAATGGCTGGAAACAGGATTTCCTTTGTCAGTTGCATGTCGCGGTGATAACCTGATGGAAGATTGTTGATCAACAGCGCAAGTTCGTTGGGTACTGCCTGTATCCTGCTGCATTTGGCGCGGATCAGCTCAAAAACATCAGGGTTTTTTTTATGTGGCATGATGCTGCTGCCTGTTGTCAATTCATCAGGAAAATGGATGAAACCAAAATTCTGGTTCATGAAAAGGCAGCAATCCATTGCCAATCGTCCAAGGGTTGCAGCCACCGAAGCCAGTGCCATGGAAGTTAGTTTTTCAGTTTTCCCCCTGCTCATTTGCGCATAAACAGAGTTGTAATTGAGGGTATCAAAATGAAGCAGTGCAGTTGTGCGCGCCCTGTTCAATGGAAATGAAGACCCATATCCGGCGCCACTTCCCAGCGGATTTTTGTTGGCAACCCTGAATGCGGCAGCAACAAATTCCATATCATCCACAAGACTTTCCGCATATGCGCCAAGCCAAAGGCCAACAGAAGAAGGCATGGCAATTTGAAGGTGGGTATATCCCGGAATCAGTGTGTCCTTGTGTGCATTGCTTTTTTGGATCAGCAGGTCAAAAAGAGATTGCATGTCATCCTTGATGCCCATCAAGGATGACCTCAGGAAGAGTTTGATGTCTACTGCAACCTGGTCATTCCTGCTTCTTCCGGTATGGATCATTTTGCCGGCATCGCCGATGCTTTTGGTGAGCATGAATTCTATTTGCGAATGGATGTCTTCTGCTCCTGCATCAATTGAAAAATCTCCCGCCTCAATGGAGGCCTTTATTTTTTTCAAGGCCGCAACCGCTTCATCAGCTTCTTCCTTGCGCATCATTCCCTCTTCTCCCAACATGGTTACATGCGCAATGGATCCCTCCACGTCAAATCTTGCCATTTGAATGTCAAAGTCGCGGTCGCGCCCTACAGTGAAATGTTCAATTTGTTCCGCTGTTGATGTTTTATCCTTGCTCCAAAGTTTCATGGTATTGTTTTTTGGGAGATGGTCAATAAAGGAGGATGGTTTTTTCCAGCAATTCGATATAGCCTGCAATGCCATCTTCAATTTCTGAAATGCAAATGTATTCATCTGCAGTATGGCTTCTTGCAGAGTCGCCGGGTCCTATTTTGAGGGCTGGAAAGTTCATCAATGCCTTGTCGCTTGTGGTTGGTGACCCATAATGGGCAAGGCCGAGTTGTTTGCCTGCTTTTACAATGGGATGATCCATGGGTATCATGGTTGACTTCAGCCTGAAACTTCTTGGAGTGAGTTCAGCCTTGAGATTTTTTTTCAATTGGACGAGTACTTCATCAAAGGTATACAGTTCATTGACCCGCACATCCACCACAAACCTGCAGGCGGCAGGTACAACATTGTGTGCCTTGTTATCCGTTTCGATGACGGTAACCTTGGCAGTGGTTTTCCCAAGGAGTTCAGATGTCTTTTCAAATGGGATCTTGGCGATGGACTGTATATCTTCAAGTGCAAGGTATATGGCATTGATGCCCTCTTCTCGTGCAGCATGCCCTGCCTTGCCCTGAACCAATCCGTCCAGCACCAGCAATCCCCGTTCTGCTACAGCCATTGCCATTTTGGTAGGTTCGCCAACCAGGGCGCCGGTGATTTTGCTGCCTTGTAGGGATGCATGAAAGGCATCATCTTTCAAGAGGCATTCAATCCCATTGGTACCTGAAATTTCCTCTTCCGCTGTTGCAGCAAGAACAAGATTGAAAGGCAGGTCGGTGCGTTCGTAAAAGTAAACAAAGGTAGCAATCAAGGATACAAGGGGTCCGCCGGCATCATTGCTGCCAAGCCCAATCAGTCGCCCTTCCTGCAGTGTAGGCATGAAGGGATCTGTGGTATAACCTTTCGCAGGTTTTACTGTATCATGGTGAGAGTTCAGGAGGATGCTTGTCTTGTTTGCATCAAAATGCCTGTTCAATGCATATACATTGTTGAGCAACCTGCATGTTGTGATGCCTGTCGCGTTGAGTTCATTTTCTATCAGGTCTGCAACCGCCTTTTCTTCCTTGCTGTATGAAGGGGTTGCGATCATTCTTTTCAGAAGATCTATCGCGTTGGTGGTGATTGTTTCTTGGTGTGACATCTTGCTATTTTTTTTGTCAGCATATGGCAGTACCACTTTCTCCGTTTACCAGTGCATTGAGTTCCAGGGCATCTCCGATGATTACCTTTTTTACGCCTGTTTCCAAAGCAGAAAAAGCATTGTCAAGCTTTGGTATCATACCCGCAAAAATGGCATTGTCTTTTTTCAATTGATCGAAAAGCGACCTGTCCATTGTTTGTATCACACTGTTGTCATCGTTCACATCCATGAGTACACCTTTCTTTTCAAAAGAATAGACCAGTGTTACGGAAATGTCTTTTGCCATTGCCTTTGCAATTTCCTGTGCGATGGTATCTGCATTGGTATTCAACAGCTGTCCTGACTTGTCTTGGGTGATGGGAGCGATGATAAGGTTGAGGTCCTTGTCCAACAGGTTCAACATGAATTCCGTATTGATAAGGTCCACATCACCGACAAATCCAAAATCAATGCTGGGATGGGTTCTTTTGTGTGCGATGATGCAATTGGCATCAGCACCTGAAAGGCCAATGGAAGGGGATTCCAGTGCGTTGAGGGATGCGACAATCTGCTTGTTGATCAAACCGGCATATACCATGGTTACAATCTTCAGGGTTTCCGCATCTGTGACCCTCCTGCCATCTACCATTTGCTGGGGGATGGAAAGGTCAGCGGCCATCTTGGTGGCCAGTTTGCCTCCTCCATGCACCAGTATCTTTTTGCCTTCCAATGCAGCAAAGGAGGAAAGGAAAGTACTGAGTTTGGCAGCATCATCTATGATGTTGCCGCCGACTTTGATGATATATAATTTTTTTTCGTTCATTGAAGGAGTTCTGATATTACTGCCTGAGCGGCCCATACCCTGTTGGAAGCCTCATGTGTAATGATGCTGTTCGGTCCATCAAGTATTTCGTCGGACAGTTCTATGTTTCTTCTTACGGGCAGGCAGTGCATCACTTTGGCGTTGCAGGTCTGGCCGATTTTTTCATTTGTTAACATCCAATTTCCCCCGAAGGGTGGCAGGCTTCCGTATTCATTGTAAGCACTCCAGTTTTTTACATATACAAAATCCGCGTCCTTGAGGGCCTTGTCCTGGTCGTATTCGATGGTGGCTCCGTTGGTGAATTCAGTGGCCAGTTCATATCCTTCAGGGTGGGTGATGGTGAAATCCGCTTCACCCCATGCATTCACCCATTGGGCAAAACTGTTGGCAACACATTGTGGAAGCGCCTTCACATGTGGCGCCCAGGTGAGAACAATCTTTGGTTTTCTGCTCTCTGTCTTGTTGGATGCATTGGACAATCCTGCACGCCAAAACTCAGTGATGGTAACCAGGTCTGTGAGGCTTTGCAATGGATGCAGGGTTGCACTTTCAAGACTCAGTACAGGTATGCCTGCATATTTGATGAATTGTTGAATGATGTGTTCACTATAGTCTGCCTGCCTGTCTTTCAGGCCTGGGAAGGTCCTGATGGCAAGGATGTCAAAATAATTGCCCATGATGGGAGCTGCGTCTTTCACATGCTCCACCGTTGTACCATTCATGATGGCGCCATCTTCAAACTCCAGGGCCCATCCCTCGCTGCCGGCATTGAACATGACCGTTTCCATGCCCAGTTGTTGTGCAGCCACCTGTGTGCTCAGCCTGGTGCGCATACTGGGATTGAGGAACAGACAACCAATTCGCTTGTGCTTTCCCAGCGTTTCGTCCTTCCATGGATTGGCCTTGTAGTCAAGTGCCTTTTGGATAAGGGACCTGATGTCCGGAACGTCATGTGCTGAGATGAATTGTTTCATGTTGGCTTTATTGTTGGTATGCTGCAATCGCTGTTTTCAAGGCATCGATAAAAGCTGTCGCGTCTTCCATGGTCAGTGCCAGTGAAGGCAGTAACCTGATGACGTTTGGCTTCGCTTCTCCTGTAAATATCTTGTATTTGAAAAGCAGGTCCTTCTTGAGGTTCTTGTGGCTTTCAGGCACGTCAAACCCAATCATCAGTCCATAGCCCCTTACTCCACTGATTTCGGGAATGGCTTTCAATGCGGATTGAAGGTAGGTGCCAACCTTTTCTGCATTTTGTACCAGTGATTCAGCTTCAATGACTTCCAGAACTGCCAATGCTGCCGCACAGGCAAGGTGGTTGCCTCCAAAAGTGGTTCCCAGCATGAAGTGTTTTGCCTTGATCTTGGGTGAAATGATGATGCCACCAATCGGGAAGCCATTGCCCATGCCCTTCGCCATGGAATAGATGTCCGCATCCACACCTGCAAAGTCGTGGCTGAAAAATTTACCGGAACGCCCATAGCCACACTGCACGCTGTCAGCAATGTAGACAGCTCCGTGTAGGTCGCACTGTTTGCGGATTGACTGCAGGAATTCGTTGCTGGCAACATTGATGCCGCCCACACCCTGGATGCCCTCTACTATGACGGCTGCAATCTCATTGCCCTCTTTGTTGAAATGTGCTTCAAGTGCTTCAATGTTATTGAAAGGCAGGAAGCTGATGTGCGCAGTTTCATTGACCGGTGCTACGATAGTTGGGTTGTCCGTGGCAGCCACTGCAAGAGATGTTCTTCCATGAAACGCCTTCCTGAACGCAACAATTTTTTTTCTTCCGGTGTGAAACGAAGCCAGCTTGAGTGCGTTTTCATTGGCTTCAGCCCCGGAGTTGCACAGGAAAAGGTCAAAGTCTTTTTTTCCTGAAAGGACTCCCAGCTTCGTTGCAAGCTCTTCCTGGAGTGGAATCCGGATCGAATTGGAATAGAAGGCAATCTGTTGCAGTTGGTCTTCAATGCGTTTCACCCAATGGGGATGTGTATGGCCGATGCTGATCACTGCATGGCCTCCATAGAGGTCCATGTATTCGTTGTTGTGGTTGTCCCAGACCCTTGTGCCTTTTGCATGGGTGATGGTGATATCGTTGATGGGGTATACGTCAAAAGTTTTCATGATGCTTTGTAAAGGTTGTTGGCAATGTCGGCGGACAATTTGATTCCCTTGATCATGGCGGAGCTGAGGCCCTGGTACTCCATTTCATTGAGACCTGCAATGGTACATCCTTTGGGAGAGGTGACCTTGTCAATTTCCTGTTCGGGATGGCTCTTGTTTTCTGTCAACAGCTTTGCAGCGCCCAATGCGGTTTGTGCTGCAATTTTCAACGCATCACCTGCATGAAATCCAATCTCTACACCGCCCTGTGATGCTGCACGTATGGTGCGCAGGAAAAAGGCAATACCGCATGCACACAATGCCGTGGCTGCACTCATCATGTTCTCTTCAATGATGATGCTTTGCCCCATGGTATTGAACAGTGATTGCACCATGATGATGTCTTTCTGTGTTGCATTGGAGGAGGAAAGACAGGTCATGCTCTCCCTGACTTTCATTGCAGTATTGGGCATGGCCCTGATGATTCTTGTCTGCTCTCCCAATATGGATTTGAATACACTGGTATGTGCTCCGGTTACAACCGATACCATCAGTTGTTTTTTCGTATTTACGACAGGTTTGATTTCTTCCAACAATTCGTTCAACTGTTGGGGGAGCACACAGACGAAAATGGTATCTGCATTTTTGATGGCTTCGACATTGGACAGGCTTGTCTTGAATCCTTTTTTTTGCAATTCCGACAAGGCTTTTGCATTGCGTTTGGTGAGGGTGATGTCCTGCTTTTTACAAGCACCACTTTCTGCCAGACCCTCTGCCAACGCCATTCCAATATTGCCTGCTCCTAGTATGGTTGCTTTCATTTTTTCTTGTTAAAACGCGATGGATTTTAGGTTCAGTCCTGTTTCCTGCCCAAGACCAAACATGATGTTCATGTTCTGTACTGCCTGTCCACTGGCTCCTTTGAGCAGGTTGTCGATGGCGCTGTGAACGACCATCTTGTCGCCCTCCTTTTCAATAAAGATCATACACTTGTTTGTGTTGATTACCTGCTTCATTGAAACCTGGTTGTCCGCAACAATGGTGAAAGGATGTTCCGCATAAAAATGTTTGTACATGTCCTGAACAACGTTCAGTGGTTCAGTGGTGCCAATGGTGGATGAAATGAAAATACCCCTGGTAAAATCCCCTCTCCAGGGTACAAAATGAACAGCAGCTGCTTTACTGGTCTGCAGCATGTGCAGCGATTGGTGAATCTCTGCAATGTGCTGGTGGGCAAGGGTTTTATAGGCTTGTATGTTGTTGGCCCTCCAACTGAAATGGCTGGTAGCACTCAATGATTGTCCTGCGCCTGTTGAACCGGTGATGCCAGTTGTAAAGACATCGCCCAGCAATTCAGCTTTCGCAAGGGGCAACAATCCCAGTTGTATGGCGGTTGCAAAACAACCTGGATTGGCAATATTGCTTGATGATGAAATGCTGGAGTAATGCATCTCAGGAAGACCATAGACAAAAGTCCTCTCTCCCTGAACAGCATCCTTTTTCAAACGGAAGTCATTTGCCAGGTCGATGATGTTGATGTGTGCGGCAATGTTGTTTTCCTGTAAAAAACGTGTAGACTCCCCATGGCCAAGGCAAAGGAAAAGCAGCTCAATGTCGTCATGGATTTCACCTACAAACCTGAGTGCAGTTGATCCCATCAAATCCTGGTGCACATGGTGCAATGGATTGCCTGCATTGCTTTTGCTGTGGACGAAAACAATGTCAGCATTGGGGTGAACAAGCAGCAGCCTGATCAATTCACCACCCGTGTATCCTGCTCCTCCGATGATGCCAATCCTGATGCGCTTGTTCATGTTGATGAATTTAACCTTTTTTGTTTTCTTGTTGCACGGCATTCCAGATGATGGTCTGGTTACCGAAAATCTTGCTGAATCCCCTCACGTCTTCGCCAGTGAATCCTGAGTTCATTTCACCATATTTTCCAAACTTGCTGTTCATCAGGTCATAGGAGGATTCTATGCCAATTACCTGAAACCTGTAAGGCATGAGTTGTACAAAAACCTTTCCAGTTACATTTTCCTGTGAATGCATCAGGTATGCCTCTATATCGCGCATCACCGGATCCATGATTTGTCCTTCATGCAACCAGTTGCCGTAGAACTGTGACAGTGTGTCTTTCCATTGAAGCTGCCATTTTGTGAGCACATGCTTTTCCAATGCATGGTGAGCTTTAAGGATGACCATGGGCGCAGCAGCTTCAAATCCAACCCTTCCCTTGATGCCAATGATCGTATCGCCAACATGGATGTCGCGTCCGATACCAAAGGGTCCGGCTATTGTCTGAAGGTATTGGATGGCTTCTGATGGGTGTCCGAAAGATATGTCGTTGACAGAAACCAGTTCTCCCTTTTCAAAACCAAGAACGGCCTCTTCATGTGCATGTTTTGTTACCTGTGTCGGCCATGCGGATTCAGGCAGTATGCCTTTTGAAGAAAGTGTTTCCTTTCCGCCAACGCTGGTTCCCCACAGGCCTTTGTTGATGGAGTACATGGCCTTTTCTGCATTCATGTTGACTCCTTTGGATTGCAGGTATTCAATTTCCTGTTCACGGCTCAGTTTGAGGTCACGTATGGGGGTAATGATTTCCACTCCGGGGATCATGATATGAAAAACCATGTCGAAGCGTACCTGGTCATTTCCTGCCCCGGTACTTCCATGGGCAACTGCATCAGCGCCCAACTTTTGGGCATGTTCTGCAATGTGGATGGCCTGGCTGAGGCGCTCCGCACTCACGCTGAGGGGATAGGTATTGTTTTTCAGGACATTGCCAAAGACAAGGAACTTGATGATGCTGTCGTAATAGCTTTTTATGGCATTTACGGTGGTATGCGATGCAACGCCCAGGGAATGGGCATGTGCTTCAATTTGTTTCAGTTCTGCTTCGGTGAAGCCGCCGGTGTTCACGATGATGCTGTGCACCTCATAGCCTTTTTCTTCTGAAAGGTATTTTACACAGAATGTGGTGTCTAATCCGCCGCTGAATCCGAGTACTACTTTTTTGGACATGGCCTATGTTGCTTTAGAAGTTGAAAAATGATAAGAAGAAAACCTTTAGAGACTTGCCTGATTTGTCGTCTTTTTTCAGAAAGGGCTTGAGCAGTTTCCATTCCCTGAACCGCAGAAGCCTTTCGAGTCCTTTTGCATTGTCGTCAAAAAACTGTTTGGTTTCTTCAGGCGCATAATGGTCCTTTGGATCATAGAGCATTCCGGTGCACATGCAGTTCTTCCTTTCCTTGCTCATCAGGATTTCATAGTTGATGCAGCTTTTGCAACCTGCCCAGAAATCCTCATCCTGCGTGAGTTCGGAATAGGTTACAGGTTCATAACCCAATTCGGAATTGATCTTCATGACGGCCAATCCGGTGGTCAATCCAAAGATTTTGGCCTCGGGGTATTTTGTTCTGCTGAGTTTGAAAACGGTTTGTTTGATCAACTTTGCCAATCCGCTTTTCCGCAGCGTGGGTTTGACAATCAGTCCTGAGTTGGCCACATATTCACCATGCCCCCACGTTTCAATGTAACAGAATCCCGCCCATTCACCCCCTTTTGTAAGCGCTATCACCGCTTTTCCTTCCTCCATCTTTTGACGAATGTATTCAGGACTTCTTTTGGCAATGCCTGTTCCGCGGGCCTTAGCGGACTCTTCCATTTCGAGGCAGATCTCTTCGGCAAAGCCGTAATCCTGCTCGCTGGCAATGTGTATATCAAAAATTTGTTTTTGTTGTTCCATTGAAGTGGAGAATTGAAAAATGAACACTCTCCGGATAAAGCCACGTAGGGCTGAACCGGTTAAACGACCTGTAATGGGCCTGTTGGGGTGGTATCTATCAACGTCGTACCAAAAATGGAATCGGTCGGCGTAAAAAAACTGTTCCGTTCGGTACAGCAAAAACCCAACGCATGGAAGCGGCTTCTGCCGTTTCTGCTATTGATGAGGAGGTCAGGTTTTTAATCATTTTTCTGTGTCTGTCTTGTAAAGAAAAATTGTGAGCTGCAAATAAACTGATTTTTTTCAAAAGAAAGGCCAAAATCAGCGATTAGTTTCAAGACCTGGGAGCTGTCTGGGGCAATGCTGAGCAGGCATGAACCGCCTGGCTGATCTCCCTGATGAGTTCAGGGTCTTTTTCTATGGCATTTCCCACAACAACGACATCAGCACCCGCCTTGCAATTGTTGTAGGCCTTTTCAGCACTCACGATACCGCCTCCAATGATCAAAGGCGTTGTGATTTGTGAGGAGACGGCTGTAACCATGGACTCTGGAATGGGTTTTTTTGCCCCACTTCCTGCATCCATATAAATCAGCTTCAGGCCGAGCATTTCCCCTGCCATGGCAGTACATACCGCAATTTCATTTTTATCGGAAGGAATGGGGTTGGCGTTGCTGATATAGGAAACCGTGGTTGGTGCACCGCCATCGATGACCATGTATCCGGTAGACATGACTTCCAATCCGCTTTTCCTGACAACTGGGGCTGAAACCACGTGTTGACCGATCAGGAGTTCTGGATTGCGCCCTGATATGAGTGAAAGGTAGAGCAAGGCGTCTGCGTATGGTGTTACCTGTGAGGGACTGCCCGGAAAAAGTACTACTGGAATGTCGCAGGATTTTTTAACCTGCTGAACAAGTTCTTCCAGCTGATCACTGACCACCAAGCTTCCCCCTACAAATATGAAATCAACCTCAGCATCAATGCACAATTTGATCAGCCCATCTGTTTTTTCGACAGATGTCTTGTCCGGGTCAACCAATACGGCAAAGGATTTTATCCCCTGACGCTTGTTTTCCAGGATTGTATCGTATACGGTGTTGTGCATGTTGGTGACTGTTCTTATGCAAATGTGCGAAAAACTTTCTTATAAACGAAGGAAAGAGGAAAGCTGCACTACATGGTTGATGGTATAATCCTTGCCCTTGCCCTCGACGTACGCGTACATGTATCCAATCTCAAGGTCTGCCCGCTTGCTCAGCCGGTATCCGAACCCGGCATAGCTCCTTGATTGGTCGAACAATTTCCCATTGGCCCTTCCAGCTCCCGCAGCATTGAAAAAGAATTCGTTTTGTGCCGCCCAATACATGCCTTTTGTCATTTTTTCCTTGCTTGAAAAGAACCCGATGTGCCGGGTAAAATACCTGAATCGGGCATTGAATCTTGGATCATATTTTACGATCTGGCTTCCCTCAACTTTCAATGTGGGAATCCATCTTTCTTCCAGCCTAAACCGATGTTGCCAAATGGAATTTTTACCATTGCTGTTGATGCCCAATTGCTGCCAGATCCTGTTGTCTGGAACAGCATCCCTCACACCATTTATTTTTTTCCAGTTTTGAATGAGTGCAAGTCCTGTACTGATGGAAATGCGTTTGTTTACAACATAGGTCAGTCCTGGCCTAAGTATAAAAGTTTCTGGTTGTTTCCACTGGTCTGATGACCTAAGCTGGCTGTCAAAAATCAAGTTGAATTTTGGGCTTAATCCAATGGTGTTCACTGTCATTCCCCAACCACTGAATCTTTTTTGTTGTGCTGTTGAAAGCAACGAAAACAAAACGAAAAACAATGATGGTATTGCCAGCTTAAATTTTCTCAATGATTTGATGATTGGTGAAGGGCAAAGGTATACTTTCATCCGTCCAAATGCATGACATTTGTCACATTCACGGCAATGCTTTTTCCGCACCTTTACGTTATTGATTTCTCCAAAAACTGCCAAATATTTTTTTACAAAATGGTGAACAAAATCCCAAATCCACTGCCCTTGCGGATTGCTGCAGTTATCAACAGGGTGTTGATATTTAGAGGCTTGGAAAAAGGCAATAGGTGGATATTTTCGTACTCTGTCCTGAAAAAAAGGACATTTCACCAACTTTTAACATTCCCTCGATATGGCAAACAACAAATCAAAATCAACCAAAGCCAACAGCCAAGGCCTGAAATTCAGCAGACAGTTCACATCCAGCACCGTGGGTGTATATGAAATGTTTGATTACGATTACCGTACTTCAGTAATCCGCAACCCAAGCGGAGAGGTTGTTTTTGAAATGAACAATGTGGAGGTTCCAAAGCAATGGAGCCAGATCGCCACAGATATCCTGGCACAAAAATATTTCAGGAAGGCTGGTGTACCCCAGCCCGATGGTTCCCTTGGAAGGGAAACCTCTGCCAAGCAGGTGGCGCACCGCATGGCACATTGCTGGAGGGTATGGGGTGAGCGTTATGGATATTTTGCCTCCACTGAAGATGCCAATGTTTTTTATGAGGAATTGGTTTACTCCATCCTGAACCAGGCCTGTGTTCCAAATTCACCACAGTGGTTCAATACCGGATTGCATGAGTGCTATGGCATCAAGGGGAAACCCCAGGGACATTATTTTGTTGACCAAAACGATGGCCAGCTCAAAAAATCAACTTCAGCCTATGAGCGTCCACAGCCCCACGCCTGCTTCATTCTCAGCGTTGACGATGATTTGGTGAACGAAGGTGGAATCATGGACCTGTGGGTGCGTGAAGCAAGGATTTTCAAATATGGCTCTGGTGTTGGAACCAATTTCTCCAACATGCGTGGTGAAGGAGAAAAACTGAGTGGTGGCGGAACATCTTCAGGCCTGATGAGTTTTCTCAAGATCGGTGATCGTGCTGCAGGTGCGATCAAAAGTGGCGGTACCACGCGCAGGGCAGCCAAAATGGTTTGTTTGGACCTGGATCATCCTGAAATCGAAACATTTATCGATTGGAAGGTAGAGGAGGAGAAAAAAGTGGCAGCCCTGATTGCGGCCGGCTACTCAAGTGATTATGAAGGGGAAGCCTATAGAACTGTGAGCGGTCAAAATTCCAACAATTCTGTGCGCATACCCAATGCTTTCTTTGAAAAGCTGGCAAAAGGGGAGGATTGGGAACTTACCGGCCGGATGGATGGCAGGGTAATGAAAAAGGTTTCTTCAAAAGCACTCTGGGACAAGATCGCCTATGCCGCCTGGCGTTGTGCTGATCCTGGAACACAGTATGATACAACCATCAATGAATGGCATACCTGTCCACAAGGTGGTCGCATCAGGGCTTCCAACCCCTGCAGCGAGTACATGTTCCTGGACAATACTGCCTGTAACCTTGCCTCAGCGAACCTCAGGAAGTTCTTCAATGAGGCTGACAATACATTTGATGTAAAGGGATTTGAATATTCCGTAAGGTTGTGGACAACCGTATTGGAGATTTCTGTGCTGATGGCACAGTTCCCCAGCAAGGAAGTTGCCCAGCTCAGCTACGATTACAGAACACTTGGTTTGGGCTTTGCCAACCTCGGCAGCATGCTGATGGTAAGTGGCATCCCTTATGACAGCGATGAAGCAAGGGGCATTGCAGGTGCCATCTCTGCCATCATGACCGGTATTTCATACAAAACATCAGCAGAAATTGCCAAGATACATGGCCCTTTCCCACGCTACACAGAAAACAGGGAAGACATGCTCAAGGTCATGAGAAACCACCGCGCAGCTGCCTACGATGCAGATCAGGCTTATATAGGCCTCAGCATCAAGCCACAGGGAATCAAGGCCAAGGATTGTCCGGATTACATGCTCAAGGCAGCATGCAAGGCATGGGATGATGCAGTTGAACTCGGAGAGCAATATGGCTACCGCAATGCACAAACAACTGTTATTGCGCCTACCGGAACCATCGGCCTCGTAATGGACTGTGATACAACAGGAGTGGAGCCGGATTTTGCACTGGTGAAATTCAAGAAACTTTCTGGTGGTGGGTATTTCAAAATCATCAACCAATCTGTTCCTCAGGCGCTTGCCAACCTCAAGTACACTGCAGAAGAACAAGATGCCATCATCAAGTACGCAGTAGGTTCTGCATCCTTTGCTGGTGCACCTTTCATCAACCACCAGACATTGAGTGAGAAAGGGTTCATCGCCGAAGAAATCAAAAAGCTGGATGATGCAGTGTTGTCTGCATTTGAAATAGGATTTGTTTTCAATGTATATACCCTGGGTGAGGAATGCATGCAGCGCCTTGGATTCAAGCCTGAGCAATATTTCAACTTCGATTGGAACATGTTGCAGGCGCTTGGCTTCAAGGGATCTGAAATCGATGCTGCAAATGATTTTGTATGCGGTACGATGACCATTGAAGGTGCACCACACCTGAAGCAGGAGCATTATCCCGTATTTGATTGTGCCAACAAGTGTGGCAAAAAAGGCGATCGTTATATCCATGCACATGGTCATATCCGCATGATGGCTGCAACACAACCATTCATCAGCGGTGCGATTTCAAAAACCATCAACCTTCCAAACGAAGCCACCATCAATGAGATCACCGATTGCTACCAACTCAGTTGGGAACTGGGTCTCAAGGCTTGTGCCCTCTACCGTGATGGATCAAAACTGAGTCAGCCACTCAGCAACAAAAGTGACAGCAAGGCAACAGAAGAAGAAACAGATGAGGCCGCCATCGCATCGACAGACAGCCCATTCATTGATGTGAGCAAGCTTACGGTGGATGAGCTTTTGAATGAGTTGCAGAAAAGGATGCAGGCATCACCCGACACAAAGCTAAAGCGTCAGCTGTCAAGGATTGTAGAGCGTAAAACACTTCCAGCCAAGAGAAGGGGATATACCCAGAAAGCCAAGATCAATGGCCAGGCCATCTTCCTCCGCACCGGAGAGTACAGCGACAATACCCTGGGTGAAATCTTCATCGACCTTGCAAAAGAAGGTTCAACCCTTCGCAGCCTGATGAACTGCTTCGCAATTTCTGTTTCTGTTGGTCTGCAGTATGGAGTTCCATTGGAGGAGTTCGTGGAGAAGTTTGTGTTCACGAAGTTTGAACCTGCAGGAATGGTTGATCATCCAAACATCAAGTCTACTACTTCTATTGTTGACTTTGTGTTCCGTGCGCTGGCATATGAATATCTTGGAAGGACAGACCTCGTGCATATCTTGGATAAGCCAGAAGTGATGAATACCGGCAATGACGATTGGGATGACAACAGCCCGCGTTTTGAAAGTGATGCATCACCAGAACTCTCTGACGTCCGGGTAGTGGCCACCAACAGCGCAGCTCCTGCACCCAAGGCACAAAAAGCCCCTGCTGCCGTGAAGGCCGAAAACAGTACGCAAGAGTTCATGAAAAGCATGCAAAGCGATGCGCCAGCCTGTAGCACATGCGGACACATCACTGTCAGGAGCGGCACTTGCTATAAATGCCTCAACTGCGGCAACAGCATGGGTTGCAGCTAAACAATACATGTGAAACTGAACATACGTTACAACAAAGGAAAGGTACTGCAGGCACTGCGGTACCATTTCATTTCCAGGAGAGAGATCAAGCTCATGATGATTTTGGTCAATGTTTTCGCATTGTTGGCTGCGGTGCTGTATGCATTGAAAATGATTTCTCCACTGCCTTTTCTGATGAGTTCCGTACTCTGGATTTCAATGATGGTTGCTTTTTGGATTTGGCTGCCTGCACTGATTTACAGGAAAAGCAAGACTTTCAAGGATGAGTTCAGCATCACGATTGGTGAAAATCATTTTTTCATTGACACTGCCTCAGGCCAAAAAAGTTTGGCATGGAGAGAATTCAGCAGTTACTATGAGACCCCGGGGTTCTTCCATTTGTATTTTGACAGCAAATCATTTTTTCTCATTCCCAAAGATGCTTTTGCAGATGACGAATTGCTGGACAAGGCAAGGTCCATTTTCAGGGAGAACATCAAAAAGGGCTAAATCAGGGTTTTCCTCATCTCCACATGGGGAATGCCCACTTCGCTGAACTCCCCGCTGACAATGGAGTACCCCAGCTTTTCATAGAAGCCAATGGCAGTCTTTCTGGCATGCATCATCATTGTTTTGCCTCCGGCATCGCGGGCAATGTTTTCAGCAAAAGCCATGATGGAAGCTCCTACACCATTCCGCTGCATTTTTTCATCGACTGCCATCTGCCTCAACTGAAACGCGTCTGGAGCAGCCTTGGTCAGGATGCAACACGCAAGCATACTTTCTTCCTCGAATGCGCCAATCAGGATATCATGCTTGTCCCTGTCCAGGTCTTCCTGGGTATAGGTAAGGCCCAGGGGTTTCCTGAGCACTTCTTTTCTCAGTGCTATCATTTGTTCGTACGCTCCTGACCCGTGGTCTATTATCTTAATTGGCATGGTACAAGATATGTGAAATGATCAAATACAGAAATGTTCATTCCTTCTTTTTTGCGTGAAAAACGTGGATAAATAACTTTTTTTCCCCGCTACTTTATAGACTATTGATTTTCAGATTATTACAATATTGAAGGCGTGAAAAATAAATGAACAGAAATTCCCAAGAACAATTGTTTTTATCCCAAATAGTTTATTTTTGCCCCCAATAAACCAAAAAATAAAATCATGTCAGACATTGCAACAAGAGTAAAGAAAATTATTGTTGACAAACTTGGTGTTGATGAGAACGAAGTTACACCTGAGGCTTCTTTTACGAATGATCTCGGAGCAGATTCTCTGGACACAGTTGAACTGATCATGGAGTTTGAAAAGGAATTCAATATTTCCATTCCTGATGAGCAGGCTGAAACCATCACCACTGTTGGACAGGCCGTGACTTATCTCGAGGAGCACGCAAAGTAATCGGGCACTCCCCCTATTATCACAGTTACATATGGAATCGAAAAGAGTAGTCATCACCGGACTTGGTGCAATTACCCCCATTGGCAATACCGCTCAGGATTATTGGAATGGACTGCTGGGCGGTGTTTCTGGTGCTGACAGGATTACGCTTTTCGATGCCTCAAAATTCAGGACCCAATTTGCCTGTGAGGTGAAAGGATTCGACCCGGTTGCCTACCTGGACAAGAAGGAGGCAAGAAAGGTGGATCGTTTCACCCAACTGGCTATTGTGGCCAGTGATGAGGCCATTAAACATGCGGGAATATCGAAAGACAATGTCAATCCAGACAGAACGGGTGTCATCTTTTCGAGCGGTATTGGCGGATTGCTTACTTTCCAGGAAGAAGTGATGGCCTATGCAAAGGGAGATGGAACACCGAGGTTCAATCCCTTTTTCATTCCCAAAATGATCCTGGACATTGCTGCAGGCCACATATCCATGCGCCATGGATTCAGGGGGCCAAATTTTGCAGTGGTCAGCGCCTGTGCATCTTCGACACATGCCCTTATTGAAGCATTTCATTATATCAAGCTTGGTAAAGCAGATGTCATGGTTGCCGGAGGAAGTGAGGCCGTTGTTTGTGATGCTGGTGTTGCCGGATTCAACGCGATGAAGGCACTCAGTGAGCGAAACGACGATCCCAAAACAGCTTCCAGGCCGTTTGACAAGGACAGGGATGGTTTTGTCATGGGTGAAGGAAGTGGTGCAGTGGTCCTCGAAGAACTGGAACATGCCATTCGCAGGGGAGCAACCATCTACGCTGAAATCGCAGGCGCAGGTGCCACGGCAGATGCCTACCATATCACCGCACCCCATCCTGAGGGCTTGGGTGCCTTGAATGTGATGCGTGCATCCTTGGAAGAGGCTGGCATGAAACCGGAAGACATCGATTATATCAATGTTCATGGTACATCAACCCCCCTTGGAGACATTGCTGAAACAAAGGCCATTCTTGGTGTTTTTGGAGACCATGCTTACGACCTGAGCATCAGTTCTACAAAATCCATGACCGGCCACTTGTTGGGTGCTGCTGGTGCTGTTGAGGCCATTGCTTGTATCAATGCAGTTATACACGATGTTGTACCTCCAACCATCAATCACTTTACCGATGATGATGGGTTGGACCCCAAATTAGATTTCACTTTCTGGAAGCCCAAACAAAGAACCGTCCGGGCGGCGCTCAGCAATACTTTTGGTTTTGGCGGGCACAATGCTTCTATCATTGTAAAGAAGTATCTTTAGTGTCATGAGGCCAATGACCTGCACATTGCAGTTGCAGGTTTAAAACCCATGAAAGGTTAAACATCTTCGGTTGCTTTACAGTTTATACTATATTTTCAGCAGCGGGAAAAAAAAGCATTTTCTTCGTCAGCTCTGCAATGTGCTTGGTTTTGCACCAGGCAAGGTCAGTCTTTATGTTGCTGCCCTTTCACATCGATCCGTCAAGGAACGGGTCGCAGAAAACAATGAGCGACTTGAATACCTGGGGGATGCTGTCCTTGGGGGAATAATTGCAGATTACCTTTTCATGAAGTATCCATACAAGGGAGAGGGCTTCCTCACTGAAATGCGAAGCAAGATGGTCAACAGGCAAATGTTGAATGACATCGCTGTGAAAATGGGGCTAAAAAAAATCACCCACTACAACAGGCATGACAACTCCCTCAAATCGAGTCAGATATTTGGTAACGCATTGGAAGCCCTTGTGGGGGCGGTTTACATCGATAAGGGGTATAAAAAGACACGGGCCTGGGTCATCAAGAAAATTGTCATCCCACACCTTTTCATGGAGGAGCTAGAAAATGTGGAAATCAACCAAAAAAATAAATTGTACAGCTGGGCAAACAAGGGGGGAAAGATGCTTGAATTTGAAACCCTGGAAGAACGCATGGAAAATGGAAGGCGCTTGTTCAGGGTCGGAGCTGTGGTGGACGGGGAGGTGATTGCTGAAGGGAAGGCGTTCAACAAAAAAGATGCAAGCCAGATTGCAGCACAAAATGCTGTGGACAAACTGAACCTGACCACTTAGCCCATTGTTCTTTTATCGCGGTGGCTGATTGGAGAACAAGGAATTTTCATGGTTGAGGCCTCTCCTGGCACAATTCTATCAGTATTCCATTGGTGCTTTTTGGGTGCAGAAAACAGATCAGCTTGTTGTCTGCTCCTATTTTTGGCACCTCATTTACAAATGCAAAGCCATCCGCCTTCAGGCGTGCAATTTCTTCTTCTATATTTTCTACCGCAAACGCAACATGGTGCATTCCTTCCCCATTTTTTTGGATGAACTTTGCGATTACACCGTCTTTCCCAAGGCTTTCCAGCAGCTCCACCTTGCTTTCTCCAGTTTTGAAAAATGCAGTACTGACCTTTTCTGATTCCACCGTTTCCGTTTTATAGCAGGCTGTGCCCAAAAGCTTTTCAAACAGGGGAATGGAAGCCTCGAGTGAATTGACAGCAAATGCGATGTGTTCGATTTTATTCATGACTGGAGCGTTGTTTGCGCGATGGCATAAATTTACAATTCATTTGCCAAACCATTTTATCCCTGCAGCCAGCGAATCCCTCAACAAGGCCATCCTCCTGCTCGTTGAGATCCAGGGAATCTGTAACTTTGTACCATAACCGATTGAGCATGGAAGCAACAGCAATGATGTCTGGGATATATATCAGTGAGAAGGCGAAAGCACGTGTAGAAAATCTCCTGACCGAAGAGGGCAAGGGCGATGATTATTTCGTCAGGGTAAGCGTAGTCAGCGGTGGATGTTCCGGACTTACCTATAAAATGGATTTTGACAATGAAGTCAAACCTGGCGACCAGGTATTTGAAGACAGGGGCATGAAGTTGGTTACCGATAGAAAAAGCATACTCTACCTTTTTAATACTACCCTGGAGTTTTCTGATGGCCTGGATGGGAAGGGTTTTCATTTTATGAATCCCAACGCAAACAGGACCTGCGCCTGCGGAGAAAGTTTTTCTGTTTGACCTGCGGTTTTTGCTCTTCCATTGCGATAGGCATTCCATTGTGTTTCATGTGGCTACCGTATGATGAAAGACCGTAAAATGGGCTTGTCGCTCCCCGACAGCACCAATGTATATTTTCCTGCAGACAAGTGACTGGTATTCACTTGCAAACCATTTTCTGTTGGAAAGGAAGTTGTTGCAACAAACTGACCCGCCTGGTTCAGGATTCCAATGAAAGACCCTTTATCTATGTTGGGGCCAATCCTGATAAAATCCCTTGTGGGGTTGGGATACAGCAGAATTTTTTCTCGCGCATTGCGCATGAAAATGATGTTGGAGCAGTATTCTTTTCCATTTTTTCCTTCAGACCTGATCCTGATGCAACTTCCACTGACAAATGAAGAGCGGAAAACCAGGTTGTAACTGGTCTTTTCCATTCGATTTTTAGATTCAACAGTGTCAATTGCCATGAACGGTCCATCCGCACTGCTCTTTTCTACAACATACCTGTTGACTGTTTCGTCGAAATTGGAAGTCCAACTCAATTTTGTGAACCCATTTCGTTCCTGATAACACAATCCAAGTGTTTCCAATGGCAGCGCAACCGGATGCATGCTGCCAAAAGTATACATCCCACTGCTCATGCGCTGCGGCAAGCTGGAAACTGCATTTGGATAGGTATCATTGGCATACAAGGGCAGCAATTGCCATGCCTCACCTGTTACCTTTCTTGCAATCAGTGGCTGTCCGGTGATTCCGGCGGTGCTGTGTACCCCCAACAACAGCCGGATCAGATCCTGGTTGGCGACCGTATCTGGCGGGGATATTTTTTTGAACTCCCAATACTCCCTGGTGCTGATTGACTTTATCGGAAAAGCCATTGAAGCATTTCCCGTATCTGCAGCACGCGGATGGTATTCCACCTGAAAGACTGCAGGCGCTGCCGTATTTTTTGAAATGACCATGGGTGCAAAAACGCTGTCTTTTCCAACTGGGAAATGCAGGTCTTTTTTGGATGATGCAATGTACCTGAATGGTCCAATGATGAAGCTTACAGGCCTACCGCTGATCTTGTTCCCAGAAAAGACCAATATCCTGTTGCTGTCTGTCAAGATGTTACCCCTGATCAGCCCAAGGCTGTCGGTTAGAAGAACACTTGAGGAGAGCGTTAAACCTCCAGCAGGTTTGTTGATGTACAGGCCCGCTGCTGCAGCAGGAAAGCGGTTTCCCGTGTACTGATGCCTGGAACCGTAGAACACATAGTTTGCTTTGGGATGCAGGGACAGGGATTGCATTCCAACATTTCCTTTGGCACTGTCTCCTGCAATTCCTCCAATACTGCCAATGCCAAGAATGGATGAGCTGTCCGTTTCTAATTTTCCGGCCCCATCCAGCAAGAACTCATCCATCATCATGCTGGCATGTGGGGCAAGTTTCCAGACAAGGGTGGGGTTGGGCAACAACAGGTTTGACTTCAATTGGAATATACCCTTGGCCACTACAACATTTCTGAAATTGCTGCCAAAGCTCATTGTTCCTTTCACCTGTACGCTTGTGCTGTCACCATCGAACAGGAGTTCTCTGGACATGCTGTCCTTGAGTGTTGGGTTGAGGGAGAACTTTCCCTTTACAATCAGGTTTCTTCCGATGTAGACAGCGTTGTTCAGGGAGGAGGTAAAACTGCTGCTGTCGTCAACCAGAAAATCCCCGTGAACGCGAAGGCTGCTTGCACCACTCCCACTGTATGATTTCTTGCCTGCAGTCAAGGAAGACAGCCACAGGGAACCAAATTCCCTTCCTGAGATCGATATGATGTATCCGGAATTACCGGGAACATCAAATTCAAAAATTCCTTTTTGTGTAGAGGTGTCCAACATCAATTTTGATACGATGGTGGCATTTCCCCTTAGGGTTTTGTGAACATAGCGGCCCAGGTTTTCAATCAGGAATTTCCCATTCACATCAATTGCATTTCCTGCACTGGCTCCGGAGTTGTTGATGAACAGGCCACCCCTCGCAATCCTGAAAGCATTTCCTGTTGACAACATGGTCAGACAGGGTGAGGATGTATTGCCTACAGGGATTTCCAGGGTGATGCTGCCTCCGGCATCCGGAACCATTGACAAGGAATTGACTGATGCAGTGAATGTTCCCGCTGGGAAGAGAATCTTGTAGGAACCAGCAATATACTGGTTGTTGATCAGCACATCATCTGAGGGCAATGGGATGCCATCAGGATACCAGTTGCGTTCATTGTTCCAAAGGCCATCGCCACCTTGGCCGTCCCATTTTTTCTGTGCGTTTGAATGTGCAACAGCTGACCCTAAAAAGAACAACGCCAGGATCCATTTTCCCCTTTTCATACCCCACCGATCTGATTTGCATGCAATGTATTAACAGGGCTTTCGCTTAAAAAGGTTTTTACACCATGTTTTTTCCGTTATTTTCACGACTTCATGTAATCTTGCACCTGAATATGTTCACGATCATCAAAAAAGAGTTGCGTCAGTTTTTCAGTGGCTTGTTGGGCTACCTGACCATGGGTGTATTTTTGCTCATCACCGGCTTGGTTTTGTTCGTCATTCCTGGATCGGGAATCCTGGATGCCGGCTATGCCAGCATGGACGCTTTTTTTGGGGCAGCACCCTATATCATGCTTTTCCTGATTCCCGCCATCACCATGAAGAGTTTCAGTGAAGAGTACAGGAACGGAACCTTTGAGATTTTGAAAACATCTCCCATCACCATTCGCAGCCTTGTCCTGGGCAAGTTTTTTGCCGGAATCATTCTGGTTACCATGACCTTGCTCTGTACACTGGTATATGTGTTCAGTATTGTTGCATTGTCCACAGATGGAATTGATTCCGGTGGAATCATGGGTTCTTATGTAGGCCTGTTGTTGCTCTGCGGCATCTACACGGCCATTGGCTTGTTCACCAGCAGTCTTCAACAGAATGCAGTTGCTGCATTTTTACTCAGTGCATTTCTTTGTTATGTTGCCTACTCCCTGTTCTCATCTCTTGCCACAATAGAAGCCTGGAAGGTGGGTTGGGGATATTATGTTTCACTGGTGGGCATCCAGTATCATTTTGAAAATGTCAGCAAAGGATTTATTGACAGCCGGGACCTTGTATATTTTCTTTCTGCCATTGCATTTTTTCTTTATTTGACCATCCAAAAAATAAAATTGAAATAGGCCATGAAGGGATGGATAAAAAAAACAGCTTCCTGGTTGATTCCTTTGCTGGCCATGCTTTTGGTCAATGCATGTGCTCATTATTTTCATGCAGGGATAGACCTCACGGCTGAAAAAAGATTTACCCTTGCGCCATCCACAAAGAATTTGGTAGCAGGCATCGACAAGCCCATAACCCTTACCGTTTACCTGAAAGGTGATATGCCTGCTGGCTTCAAAAGACTTGCCAATGCAGCTGAAGACATTGGATCCTCTTTCAGGTCAATCAGCAATGGAAAGTTTCAGGTTGTTTTTGAAAGGCCGGGAGAAGGTCTTGAAGATACCGCAAAAGCCATTTTGTTTGATTCCCTTCAACGCATGGGCATCCATCCCACCAATGTCAAGGCACAGGAAAAAAAAGGAGAGCAGACTGCTGAAACCCTTGTATTTGCGGGCGCAGTTCTGAGCAACACAAATGGCAGTGTCGGGATTGATTTCCTTGAAGGGCAAAGCAACCTCAATGGACTGGAATCCCTGAACAATGCAGAAGCCTTGATGGAATACAAGATTGCAAAGGCCCTGGTATTGCTTACGCGGGATACCATTCCCTTGGTGGGATACCTGACAGGCAATGGGCAACCCCTGGACCTCAGTGTATATGACCTTGTGGAGAATGTGCTGAAAAAAGACCATCGCTTCAGGATCTTGCCCATTGACAGTGTCGCATACATACCCGAAGCGTTTACTGCCTTGGTGGTTGCAAAGCCAACCCGCCCATTTACCCCTGCGCAGAAACTCAAGCTTGACCAATACATCATGCGTGGCGGGAAATTGCTTTGGGCCGTGGACAACCTTTATGCCAGCATGGACAGCCTCCAGCGCAGCAGCGGATCCTTTGTGGCCTTCGATCTTGGTTTGGACCTCGACGAACAACTGTTCAAATATGGGGTGCGCATCAACAGGGACCTCGTTCAGGACCTGGAATGCGACAAGGTTCCATCTGTCATTGGCAGCATTGGAGACAAGCCACAGATCGAGCTCTTGCCCTGGCCCTATGCACCTTTGCTGAGGAATACAAGCGGACATCCCATTTCCAAAAACCTTGATGTTGTGCTCTCTTCCTTCCCACAATCCATCGATACGGTTGCCGCCCCGGGCATTTCCAAGCAGGTAATCCTTGCCTCATCTGACTATTCCAGGACCCTGCAAACACCCGCTCTTGTTGAGTGGAGAAGCATCAGGACAGAAGAGGACCTTGCAGCCTTCAACAAGAAAAATAAGGCAGTGGCCCTGTTGCTGGAAGGTAAATTCCAATCTGCATTGGCCAACCGGATTTCCACTGAGGACCTTCAACGCCTGGCGGAAGAGGACAAAAGGCCATTCCTTTCATCCTGTTCATCCAGCAACAGCATGATTGTCATTGCTGATGCAGACATCCTTACCAATGCAGTGAGTCAGCAGGATGGCCCTATTGCCATGGGCATGAACAGCTATACCCGCCAGCAGTATGCCAACAGGGATTTTATCAGCAACTGTCTTTTTTATCTTACAGGCGGTTCTTCGATCATGGATGCGCGTGCGAAAACATTCCGGCTGAGGTTGCTGGACAAAGCGCAAGTTGAAGAGAATGCATTTTTTTGGCAGATGGTTAACCTCCTGCTGCCACTGGTTTTCCCGCTGGCCATTTATTTTATATATGGATTTGTACGCAAAAGGAAATATGCCCTCTGGGGTTAAACCTTTGCCTTGGGGGAATGACTATCTTTGCCCCCATTAACCTGATTCAAAAAATGACTGTTGACCAGATAACCTACCTGACTTTTGGGCTTGTGCTTTCCGTTGCACTTGTGCTTGATCTTGGATTGATGAGCAAGAAAAATGCATCGATCAGCATGAAAAAAGCCATGTGGCAAACCGTATTTTGGGTGGGATTGTCTGTTGCTTTTTGTGCATTTTTATGGCTTGAGAAAACACCCCTGGTGGCCACGAAGTACTTCACTGCCTATCTCATGGAATGGTCGCTCAGCATAGACAATATTTTTGTATTCATCCTGATCTTTACCTATTTCAAGGTTAAGGAAAAAGATGCGGGAAGGGCTTTGTTGGTTGGCATTTTGCTGGCGATTGTTTTCAGGATCATTTTCATCGCATTGGGGATTGAATTGATCGATAGGTTCCATTGGATCTTGTATGTTTTCGGTTTCTTCCTGTTGTATACAGGGTACCACCTTTTCTTCAAAAAGGATGAGGCTGAATTTGATCCGGGCGATACCAAGATCTACAAATTCATCAACCGGTTTTTCAGGGTAAGCTCAGCGGAACCCCATGGAAAGTATTTCATCAACCAGCATGGAAAATTTTATTTTACCTCACTGGCTGTGGTCGTATTGATGTTGGCTGCAGTGGATGTTGCGTTCGCGCTCGATTCAATCCCTACAGTGGTTTCATTGGTAAGGGAAAATGCAAAAGCTGATTTTACATCCGATGATATTCTTGTGATTTATTCGTCCAATATTTTTGCCGTACTCGGGCTGCGTTCACTTTTCTTTTTGCTAAAAGGCGCAGTAGATCAATTTGACTTTCTTCAGCAGGGCATTGCCATTGTTCTGATTTTCATTGGTGTTAAAATGCTGATTGAGTTTTTTGGCATACACATCGATATTCTCATTTCCCTGGCAGTCATTGTGGCCTGCCTGACCGGCTCAGTTCTTTATTCCATTCGGGTCAAGCGGCAGCATGCCACTCCTGAAAAATAGTTGAACATGAAAGGTTGTCCTGCAAAAAATATCAGCAAGTTGATGGGCGCAACCTGCGTTGGTCATGCACCAACCGGGACCATTGAACACTTGTTGATTGACAGCAGAAAACTCTTGTTTCCTGAAACAACCTTGTTTTTTGCCATCAAGACAGATCGTGGTGATGGACATCAATTCATCGATGAACTCTACCGCGAGGGTGTAAGGAATTTTGCAGTCTCCGTTGCGCCAGACCTTGCCGCTTTTCCTGAGGCATCATTTTATTTCACCCCTGATGTAGTGCTGGCCTTGCAAACATTGGCGGCTGAAAGCAGAAACAGCATTGGTTTTCCAATACTCGGTATTACCGGGAGCAATGGCAAGACCATTGTAAAGGAATGGCTGTTTCATCTCCTGCAACAGGAACTTAAAATTGTACGGTCGCCGCGCAGTTTCAACTCTCAGCTGGGTGTACCGCTCAGCATTTGGCAGGTGCAGGAAAAAGATGAGCTGGGTATTTTTGAAGCAGGGATTTCGCGGAGGGGCGAGATGGAGCGGTTGCAAAAAATCATCCAGCCAACCTTTGGACTGATGACCAATATCGGTGAAGCCCATGGTGAAGGATTTGGTTCAATGCAAGAAAAGCTGCAGGAAAAATTAAAGTTGTTTCATGGGGCCAACCTGGTCGTATATTGCAGGGACCATGCGTTGGTGAATGAGGGGTTGTTGCAGGTGTTGAAGGCGGGGAGCATAAAAGGGTTGCTTTCCTGGGGAAGAAAGGAGGGCGCCGATATCCTTGTCTCTACACATGCAACTGCAGATGGACGAACCATTGTATCTGCAGTTTACAAGGGCATGCAATATGGATTTTCCATACCCTACATTGATCCTGCGGCCATTGAAAATGCCTTGCACTGTTTCGCTGTATGCCTGCACCTTGGTATGCAGGACAGGGTGATTCCAAGAATGCATGATCTTCCCCCATTGTCTATGCGGCTGGAAATGAAACAAGGGCAAAATGAGTCGACCATCATCAACGACAGTTACAATGCGGATTTGAGCGGATTGATGAGTGCCCTTGATTTTGTTGGCCTTCAGCATTCCTCCAAACCAAGGGTTGCTGTTCTTTCTGACCTGACAGGTATTTCGGGCGATGTCAATGAAGCCTATGAGAAAGTTGCTGCTTACCTCAAACTGAAAAACATCAACACCTTGTATGCAGTAGGGCCCCAGTTCAGTGCTGCTGCAAGTACGTTTGAAAACATTGGTGCACAGGTTTATTTTTTCAAGGATACCGATGATCTGCTCCACCATCTCCATGCTTTCTCCTTCAGAAACCAGGTTGTCCTGATCAAGGGTGCAAGGTCCTTTCATTTTGAAAAAGTCAGCCAGTTGCTGGAAAGCAAAAACCACCGCACACGGCTTGAAATAGACCTTGCTGCTGTTGCACAAAACCTGAAACAATTCAGGTCTGGATTACAACCCAGCACCAGGGTAATGGCAATGGTCAAGGCATTTTCATACGGTGCAGGCAGTTTTGAAATTGCCAGCCTGCTGCAGTTTCACCACGTGGATTATATCGCTGTCGCCTATGTGGATGAAGGGGTTGAACTGCGAAAGGCAGGCATCAGGATGCCCATCATGGTCATGAACACTGCTCCTGATTCTTTTTCCTCCCTGGTTGAATTCAACCTTGAACCAGAAATTTATTCCATTGGGTTTGCGCAACAATTGAATGCATTCCTGGTGCAGGAGGGGATACCTTATTTTCCAGTGCACCTCAAGTTGGATACCGGTATGCACAGGCTGGGAATCGAACACGATGGAATCGGGCAATTCCTGGACCAGCTCAGTGGTTCACCAGCATTCAGGATCAAATCCGTCTTCACACACTTGGTTGCTGCCGAAAATCCCGTCCATGATGCCTTCACCATGCTTCAACTGCAACGCTTTGAACATTGTTGTACATTGTTGACCCAGCAACTTGGATATGGATTTACACGACATGCTGCAAATACTGCTGCCATCAGAAGACATCCCTCTGCCGAGTATGAAATGGTAAGAATTGGCATAGGCCTGTATGGCATCGATCCGGGTAAGACGGACCTTGAACTGCAGGAATCTGTTTCGCTCCGCACAACCATTGCGCAGATCAAACATGTGCCCAAGGGGGATTCCGTGGGATATGGCCGCAATGCCACAGTTGGGCGGGATTCAAGGATTGCAACCATCAGGATTGGATATGCCGATGGTTACCCCAGGAGTTTGGGCAATGGTGCCGGAACCCTTGTGGTAAGGGGTAAAAGGGTAAATACGATTGGAAACATCTGTATGGACATGACGATGCTGGACATTACGGATGAAGAGCAGATTACCGTTGATGATGAGGTCCTGGTTTTTGGATCCGACAACTCCATCACAACCGTTGCAATTGCTGCAGGTACCATTCCCTACGAGATCATGACAGGAATCTCACAACGGGTTCCGCGGGTTTATTTGGGTGAATGATGTTGTGCCTACCGGGCATTGTTTCCTTATCATTATATTTGCAAAAACGCGCATTTTGAAGTTCAAGCACGCATTGTTACTGACTTTTTTGATCCTCCTGGTTGACCAGGCATTGAAGATTTACATCAAGACCTGTTATTACATGGGACAGGAGAATGTCCTCCTGCAGGCCATTCCCTGGCTCAGGTTTCATTTTATCGAAAACGAAGGCATGGCCTATGGTTGGAAATTGGGCGGTGAGTGGGGGAAAATTGCCCTGACCAGCTTCAGGCTGATTGCTGTTGGTTTTGGCACCCATTATATTTTGGGGATCATCAGAAAAAAATACCATGCCGGCTATATTGTCTGTGTGACGTTTATCTATGCAGGAGCCATTGGAAACCTGATTGACAGCCTTTTTTACGGGTTGGTTTTTGAAGCCAGCGATCCTTATCTGCAAAACCTTGCCCATGGCATCTGGCAAAACGGTTTTCAGGGGGGCTATGCAGGATTTCTCCATGGAAAGGTGGTAGACATGCTCTACATGCCCATCATAGAGGATGCATATTTCCCAGATTGGTTTCCCATCTGGGGCGGAGAATCCTTCATGTTTTTCAGGCCTGTTTTCAACATTGCGGATGCTGCCATATCAGGTGGGGTTTTTGCAATCCTGATTTTTCAAAACAAGTTTTTTCCATCAGCTGCTCCGGTCAAGGAACAAGAAGAAACAGAAGCCCCCACAGCGTAGGATATTGCACCACCTTTCAGCCACCCCATCCTTCCCTGTCAAGGCTTCTGTAATGAATTGCCTCAGCAATGTGTTCTGGCAGGATGTTTTCGCTTGAAGCAAGATCCGCTATTGTTCTTGCCACTTTTAAAATCCGGTCATAGGCCCTTGCAGAGAGGTTTAATTTTTCCATTGCTTTCTTCAGCAATGCCTTGCCTGCCTCATCCAATGCGCAAACCTGGTTGAGTTCCTTTGTTGCCATTTGTGCGTTGGAATAAATGCCTGCCATGTTCCTGAATCTTTTTGCCTGTATTTCCCTCGCCGCCAAAACCCTTTTTCTTATTGTAGATGATGCCTCAACCGGTTGGAGCGATGCCAACGCTGAAAAGGCCACAGGAGTCACTTCCACATGCAGGTCTATCCTGTCCAGCAAGGGTCCGGATATGCGGTTCAGGTATTTGGAAACTGCACCCGGAGGACAACTGCAGTTTTTTTCGGGATGGTTGTAGAAGCCGCAAGGACAGGGATTCATGGATGCCACCAGCATGAATGAAGCCGGAAAGTCAATGGCCATTCTTGCCCGCGAGATGGTAACCCTTCGTTCTTCCATCGGTTGCCGCATCACCTCCAAAACATTTCGCTTGAACTCGGGCAGTTCATCCAAAAACAAAACGCCATTGTGGGAAAGCGATATTTCGCCAGGTTGTGGAGATGCTCCACCACCCACAAGGCCAGCATTGCTGATGGAGTGGTGTGGGCTCCTGAAGGGTCTTTTTGTGATGAGCGTCGCGTGTGCAGGAAGCTTTCCTGCAACACTGTGGATCTTTGTGCTTTCCAGCGCCTCTTCAAGTGAAAGCGGAGGCAGGATGGAGGAAAGACGCTTTGCCAACATGGTTTTCCCGGCACCGGGCGGACCGATGAGAATCACATTGTGTCCGCCCGAAGCCGCGATTTCAAGTGCCCGTTTTATGTTTTCCTGTCCTTTGACTTCCAAAAAATCATTTTCAAAAACCTGCTGCGCACAGTTGAATGCCTCCTGTACATCGATGGAAAGGGGAGCAATGGATGATCCCTCTGATTGGATGAATTCAACCACTTCCCTGATGTTGCCCATGCCGTACACAGCCATACCGCTGACCATGGCAGCCTCTTTTGCATTTTCTTTTGGGAGGATAAATCCCTTGAATCCCTCTTTAACGGATTGTATTGCAATGGGCAGGGCTCCGCGAATGGGCCTCAGCTCACCATCCAGGCTGAGTTCACCCATCATGATAAAATTGCTGAATTTTTCAGCAAGGGTAATCTGCTCAGATGCAGCGAGAATACCAATGGCAATGGGAAGATCAAATGCAGTTCCACTTTTTCTAAGGTCTGCCGGAGCAAGGTTGATGACGATGCGGGTGCGGGGCATTTCAAAGCGTTTGGATTTGATGGCACTTTCAATCCTTTGCATGCTTTCTTTTATGGCCGAGTCTGGAAGTCCGACAATGCAGTACTCCTTTCCCTGTGCCGTCCAATTGACCTCAATGGTGATTGTTTTCGCTTCAACTCCATAAACCGTGCTTCCAAAGGTCTTTACAAACATGCCATGAAGGTATCTTCACCGTTTGCTCTGGAAATGGGACAAAACGCGTTTGGAAATGTTTTAATCCCCTTTGAGTAGGGGGTTTTAACGGGATTTTTCTGTTGGATTGCCGATGTTGTCAAGTAGTGCCGTAACGCCTTCCTTCTGGAGGATGAGATAACCCATCCTATCCTGGCTGATGCCATCTTTCAGCTGATAGCTGAAGCAGAGTTCATCTTCAGCGAGTGATGTTTCAAAATATTTGAAACTGATGGAAGGCAGGTCTTTGAGTTCCTCACCAATCTCATAGAGGTGTGTGGACAATATGAAAAGACCATTCTGCATTTTGACCAAACCACGAATCACTGCAAGCGAGCATTTCATTGCATCCTGGATATTGGTGCCTTTGAAAATTTCATCAATCAATACAAGCCATCGCTTTCCATTGCTTATCCTGAGGATGGTTTCCCGAATGCGCTTCACCTCGTTGAAGAAATAACTTTCCCCTTTCAGCAGATTGTCTTCCACATTGATGTTGCTGAGTATTCCTTCAAAAAGACAAAGCTTCATTTCATGGGCAGGAACTCCCATTCCAATGTGTGCAAGGTAAACGGACAGGCCCACTGCTTTGATCAGGGTACTCTTGCCCGCCATGTTGGCGCCGGTAAGAAAAATGAAATTGCTGTGCATGTTCATTTCCAGGTCATAACTTACGGGGTCCTTGAGCATCAGGTGCCTCAGGCTCCTTGCGCTGATGACTGGCGCTTGGCTATCCACAAAAATGGGATTTTGAAGATCCAGTTCAATGTTTGCTTTGGCCATGGCAAACCATGCATCCAATTTGGCATAGATGGAAATCAGTTCCTGGACCTGGGTTGACATTTCCTGGTGAAAAACCCTGCCATACACCAAGGTTGTACTGCTGTGGATGGTTGAAAAATCCTGGTGGGATTTCAGGTTTGTCAGGCGATGGTCTGCAAGGATGCGTTGACTCCGCATCAATACCGCGTTCAGGATCGGCGGAAGTTGCATGCCGGAGAAAAAACCATGGATCTCTTCAAATCCCTTGATGAATTCAAACAGCTGCTGCATGGAAAAGCGCACCATGGAATGGTCTGCAGGATGGAGCAACTTGTACAAGAATGCGTTGAAAGGATTGGGTCGTCCGGGAAATTCGCTTGGGTTGTCATCCAGGAATTTTTCAATGACGAGCAGGGTTCCATTGGTAATTCTTGTTGGCCAGTGGTCCAGTTTTACGCCAATGGTGTTCAACACCTGTTGAACCTGTAGAATTTGTTGCTCCTGACTGAAGGGGTTGGAAAAAATTTTTCTCAATTCCGCTTTGCCCTCAGTTGTTCTGGTATAATCAATCTTGTGGAACAAGGACTGCTCATCTTCCCTGTGAAAAACCGATAGGTCGTATAAGGTTGTTTTGTCTACCAGCATGCCGTTCAGTTCCTGTTGAATTGGAGCCGCATTCCTCGATGGGAGGCATCTACCTGTCCATTTTCATAAACGGGATATCCATTGACCAGGGTCATTGCGATGGTGGCGGGCGATGTGAACCCTTCTAACGGACTCCAACCGCATTTGTAAAGAATATTTTCCCTGGTGATGGTATAGGACTTCTCCATGTCTACCAATACCAGGTCAGCAAAATAACCTTCGCGGATGAATCCCCTTTCCCTTACCTGAAAGCATTTTGCAGGAGCATGTGACATTTTCTCAACCAGTTTTTCCAATGAGATATGTCCCTGCTGAAAATGGTGCAGCATCAACTGAAGGCTGTGTTGCACCAAGGGAAGGCCTGCATGGGAATGTTCATAGTCACCGAATTTTTCCTCCATCGTATGTGGGGCATGGTCCGTTGCAATGATATCAAGCCTGTCGTCCAGCAATGCTTCCCAGAGGGCTGCCTTGTTTTCTTTTGATTTGATGGCAGGATTGCACTTGATCTTGTTGCCCAGCACTGCATAATCGTCTGCAGTGAAATGGAGGTGATGGACACAGACCTCTGAGGTGATGCGTTTTTCTTCCAGCGGGATAAGGTTGGTAAACAACTGCAGTTCCCTGGCAGTTGAAATGTGCAGGATGTGCAGTCTTGTGTTGTTTCGCTTTGCCAGTTGCACCGCCATCAGCGAAGATTCAAAACAAGCTTCCGTATCCCGAATGATGGGGTGGTCTGAGGCTTCAAGGTGGGATTTACCGCTGCGCAGTTTTTCAAGATTGGACTTGATGATCCTTTCGTCTTCGCAATGTGTGGCAATCAATACCTCGGCTTCCCTGAAGATCCTGTCCAGTGCAAGGTGGTTGTCTACCAGCATGTTGCCCGTTGAAGATCCCATGAAAATTTTGATGCCACAAACATTTTCTTTTTTGTCATTTGTTTTCAGTACCTCTTCTGCATTTTCGTTGGATGTGCCCATGAAAAAGGAGTAGTTGGCCACTGCGCTGTTGGCTGCTATGGAATATTTTTCTTCGAGCAATTCCTGTGTCAATGCAGCAGGTTTTGTATTCGGCATTTCCATGAAACTGGTGGTGCCTCCCGCAACTGCCGCGATGGATTCAGAATGGATGTTGGCCTTGTGTGTAAGCCCTGGTTCCCTGAAATGCACCTGGTCATCGATTACGCCGGGCAACAAGTACTTGTTTTCACCATTGATTTCTCGTGCATTGTATTGATTGTCTATGCGCTGATCGATTTTCAATATCCTTTGGTTTCCTACCAATACATCAGCATTGAACATGCTGCCTTCGTTTACGATTGTTGCATTTTTAATGAGAATGTTTGACATCAGATCTGGTATTGGTAATTATGTGCTGCAAATTATCAAAACCTTTTTAGTCGGCTGGATTTTATTCTCGGTTTTGGATTTTCCCAGGGATTGCGGTGGCGCCATCCTCAGCTGTTGATGGGCTATTTGGCGCCTCCTCCTTCAAAATGAACGGAGAAAAGAATCATCCTGCTGTTCATCTTGTCGATGACATTGGAATAGCGCAGGCTCTCATCACGGCTGTGCACATTGGTCAATCCGTAACTGAATTTGATTTCAGGTGAAAGGACAAAATAGGGAAAGAAAAATTGGAAGCCGATTCCACCTTCAAGTCCATAGTCGGACTTGTTCACTTTTACCATGTTGTCAGCGTTTCTAGCACCGGAATTGCTGGCCAGGTCGAAATCATATTTCATGCCAGCCAATGTGTACACACGAAAATTATTGATGCGGTCACTTTTCAAGCGCAGCTGAAGCGGAAAGCTCATCACGATGGATTCCACGCTTTGCTTTTCATAGGTGCTGGCAGGTTCGCTGGCCAATTTTTGCGTATAACCAAATACTTTTTCACTGAATATCAAGTTGAGCGGATAGCCCCTGAGGTCAAGGTGTTTGGTCAGTTGAAGGTTGGCCATGATGCCCAGGTGGATCCTTCCACTGTTCTTTGATTCCACCACACGGATGGTATCCCGCTGAAGAAAATAAGGGTGGTGGGTAATGTTGTAGTGTGATGAGTTGAACCCCAGTACGATGCCAAAATAATAAGGCTTGTCATCATGGTCGGGCAGGTTGAGTTCAACTGCTCGCTGTGCCTGGACTGCACACACCGTCACCAGCATCAGGGCAAAGGCAATTATTTTTCTCCGACGTAGATGGTGCATATTCCCAGGCTCAATCTTTTGAATGATGTATTGTTGAAACCAGACCTTTCGAGTATTGCAATAAAATTTTTTCCTTCAGGAAATTTTTGAACGGAGTCATTCAGGTATTGGTAGGCATTTTTGCTTTTGGAAAACAGCTTGCCCATGCCGGGAGTAACAAAATTCATGTAGATGTTGTACACCTGTTGCACACCAGGCAAAGAAGGCCTGGAAAATTCCAGCACAACAAGTTTACCACCCTTCTTCAGCACACGGTTGATTTCTGATAGGCCCTTTTCCAAGTTTTGGAAATTCCTGACTCCAAAAGAAACTGTGGCAGCATCAAAACTTTCATCAGGGAAATGGATGGATTCGCTGTCTCCCGATTGCAATTCAATGGTCTCCTGCAGGTTGGCCTCCCTTATTTTCTTTCTGCCAAAGTCAAGCATACCCTCCGAAATATCAATCCCTACAATTTTTTCCGGAGAAAGCAGTTTTGTGGCCATGATGGCAACGTCTGCAGTGCCGGTTGCAACATCCAGGATCTTTTTGGGATTGTCTTTTTTCAACAATAACAAGGCCTTTTTTCTCCAACTGATGTCAATCCCCGCAGATAAAAAACGGTTGAGAAAATCATACTTGGGGGCAATCTCATCAAACATGCGTGCCACCTGTTCTTTTTTCGGTAAATTTGAAGCCTGATCCGGAACGACTGTATCGTGAGCAAAGTTTCCCATTCTTACAAAAGTAATCAAAAACACTCCAAGGGGTCTTAAAGGAATTGTAAATCTGAACCAATGAATGTCCACAAAGCAACATATGTCATCAGCAGTCCGGACACGGCATCCTGCCCCAAGCCTGACAGGCCTGAATATGCCTTCATTGGCCGAAGCAATGTGGGAAAATCATCACTGATCAACATGCTCACGGGCATCAAGAACCTTGCCAAAACCTCTTCTACGCCAGGCAAGACCCAGTTGATCAATCATTTCGCCATCGACAGCAAGGCAAAAGACAATGCGCCGATGTTCCATTGGTATTTGGTGGATTTGCCGGGGTATGGATTTGCCAAGGTTTCTGCCACCCAACGCAAGAAATGGGAAAAGATGATAGAAGGATATTTGCGCACCCGGGAAACCCTTGTCAATGTTTTTGCC
>Ga0222712_10000187_pt1 | contig 90312 bp, 81 predicted proteins | sample C33_657DmetaG_FD_165043 | JGI IMG/M metagenome (GOLD analysis project Ga0222712, IMG submission 165043) | Estuarine water microbial communities from San Francisco Bay, California, United States - C33_657D | ecosystem: Environmental > Aquatic > Marine > Unclassified | place: USA: California... | reverse complement strand
GGGCATGGTCTCGCCGGAAGATCGCGACCTGTACGTGCACGTGGACTCGGTGCAGGAAGCGCGCGACACGCTCATCAGCATCATCACCGAAAAGTACCTCAAAGATGGCCACGAGCCCAACGACTGACGACGTGCTGGTCGCTTGGACGACCTTGCCGAGCAAGGAGGAAGCCGAGACTCTGGCCGCCGCGGCGGTGGCGGCACGCCTCGCCGCCTGCGCGCAGGTCGAGGGCCCCCTCCGCTCCCACTTCATCTGGGAAGGCGTCGCCCAAGCCGAGGAGGAGTTCCGAGTGACCTTCAAACTCGCGGCCGCCCAGGAAGCCGCCCTACGCACCTGGGTGCACGGCCGCCATCCCTACGCGGTGCCCCAATGGCTGGCGGTCCCGGCCACGCACGTCAGCCCCGCCTACCAAGCCTGGGTCCTGGGCATTCGCTAAACCTTCATGACGACCCATACTCTCGAAGCACTCCTCTACTTCCTCCTCGGGCTCGGCCTGCTGGGGGCGTGGACTTACGAGTACCTCAAACGCCGCCGGACGAACGGACCCGAAAGTTTCTGGCCGGGCACTTCGAGCGCACCATGGCAGGCCTCGCTGCTCATCGCCGCGGTGATGATTCTGATCACCATCGCCGAAACAGCGGTGGAACATCGTTTTGGCGTGACCAGCCAACAGTCCATCATCGCTCCCACGTTCCTGCTCGCGATGCTCGGCGCGTCGGTCATCGAAGAGGCGGTGTTCCGCGGCTTCACCGCCCCGAGTTATTTCGGTGGCCGCAAACTCCTCGCGCTCATCCTCATCGGCTCACTCGTCTTCAGCGCGATCCATGGGTTCGACCTCCAAAGCACCCAAGGCCGCATCAGCGCGATCTTTTCCTTTCTGACCTCCATTTGGCTCTACTTGGCGCGCTTCAATCCGCTGAACCCGGAGCGCTCGCTCATTCCCTGTTTTACGGGACATGCCGTGCGTAATCTGGCGGTGTTCGGAGTTAAATGGGCACAAGGCTTCATAAACTGGAGCTAAGGAATCTTCCTCCGCAAAACCATTGCAACAGGGAGCGGTTTGGGGTGTCTTAAACGCACACCCATGAATACTCCCGAAAGCAATAACCGTCGTGAATTCCTGAAGCTCGGCGCCCTCGCTGGCCTGAGCTTGGGTCTTGGTGCCATCCCGACCGCCGAGGCTGGCCCGGACCCCAAGAACCTGAAGCTCCAGGGGCCCAACGAGATTGGCGTGACCCGCCCCCGTCCGGCCGGCAACAAGCCCGTCTGGGATCTCCAGACCAAGCCCCTCCAGAAGGTCCGTTGCGCGTTCATCGGCCTCTCCCGCGGCTCCACGCACCTCAACTCCGCGCTGAACATCGACTTCGCGGAAGTCGTCGCCGTCTGCGACATCAACCAGAACCGCGCGAAAGGCGCCGCGGCCAAGGTCAAGGCCGTCACCGGCAAGGAACCCGCCATCTACATGGAGAACGAAGACTCCTGGGAACAGATGGTGGCCCGCGACGACATCGACGTCGTCTACATCTCCACCCCTTGGGAATGGCACGTGCCGATGGCCGTGAAGGCCATGGAATGCGGCAAGCACGCGTACATCGAAGTCTCCGCGGCCGTCTCCGTCGACGAATGCTGGAAGCTCGTCGATACGTCCGAGAAGACGCAGCGCCACTGCGCGATCATCGAGAACTGCTGCTACGGCGAAGAAGAGCTCTTCGTGCTCCACATGGCCCGCCAAGGCCTCTTCGGCGAACTCAAGCACGCCGAATGCGCCTACATCCACGACCTTTCGCAGAACGTCCTCTGGCAGCTGGGCAGCGAAGGTGGCTGGCGCCGCAACTACCACACGTTCATGGATGGCAACCTCTACCCCACCCACGGCCTCGGCCCGGTGGCGCAGTACATGAACATCGGCCGCGGAGACGCGTTCAAGTTCGTGGTCTCGGTCTCCTCGCCCGAGTTCAACCTCACCAAATTCCGCGACGCCAAGAACCCGAACAAGGGCAAGCACAAGGACGAGAAGTACGTGTGCGGCGACATGAACACGTCGATCATCAAGACGCAGCTGGGCCGAACCATCATGATCCAGCACGACGTGGTCAGCCCGCGCCCCTACTCCCGCATCAACGCGCTCTGCGGCACGGAAGCGACGTTCTTCGGCTACCCGGGCCGTCTCGCCGTCGACGCCGCCAACCCGCACCCGTCCGTCAAGGGCATGAAGCTCAATTCCCACAGCTGGCTCGAGGATGAAAAGCTCGCGGCCTTCATGAAGGCCAACGCCCACCCGCTCATCAAGAAGGTCGGCGAATCCGCGAAGAAGGTCGGCGGTCACGGCGGCATGGACCACGTGATGAACTTCCGCATGCTCGATTGCCTGCGCCAAGGCATCACCCCCGACATGACCGTTTACGATGCCGCCGATTGGTCCTCGATCCTCGAAATCTCCGTCCGGTCCGTGAAGGATGGCTCGATGCCGGTGCAGTGCCCCGACTTCACCCGCGGCGGCTGGAAGACCATCAAGCCGCTCGGCATCGTCTCCTAAGCGACGTCCCAAGCTCCCCACGAGACCCGGCCACTTGGCCGGGTCTTTTGTTGGTGAGCCCAACTTGATGCGTGAAGTGGTCTTGCCTGACCTTCATCGGTGCGAGAGACTGCGGCATGGGCTCTCCTGCTGACCTCGCGTCCTGGACCGCCGGCCTCATCACCCGCTCGGGCGAAGAGACCGAACGGGCCGCGGAGGCGTTTGCCGCCCTCTTGCCCCCCGACACGGTGCTCACCCTCGACGGCGACCTTGGGACGGGCAAGACGACCTTCGTACGCGGCCTAGTGCGCGGCCTAGGGGTCACGGGTGACATCACCAGCCCCTCCTTCGCCTTACTCAACGTCCACGAGGGCCACCGGCAGGTCTTCCACGTCGACGCCTACCGCCTGCAGTCCGGCGCCGGCCTGGATGACCTCATGATCTGGGACGTGGCCAACTCTCCCTGGAATGTGCTCGTGGAATGGCCCGAACGCGTGGCCACCCACCTCCCCCGCGGGCTCTGGAAACTGAAAGCCTCCATCCTTGCGGATGGAGGCCATCGTTACGAACTGACGCTGCCGGGCTGACCCGACGGCTTACGAGTTACGCTTGCGCTCGTTCTCCGTCAGCCAGCGCTTGCGCATGCGGATGAAGTTCGGCGTGATTTCCACGAGCTCGTCGGACTCGATGTACTCGAGGCAGGCTTCGAGGGACATCTGGCGCATCGGCTTGATCTTCGCCGCGTCGTCGGAACCGGAAGCACGCACGTTGGAGAGCTTCTTGTTGATGACGAGGTTGATCTCGAGGTCGTTGTCCTTGCAATGCTCGCCCACGATCTGGCCCATGTAGATCTCGTCGGCCGGCTTCACGAAGAAGTCGCCGCGGTCGTACAGACGGTCCAAGGAGTAAGCGGTGACGGCGCCACCTTCCCCGCCGATCATCACGCCAGCGGCGCGACGCGGGGCTTCGCCACGGACCGGCTCATAACCGAGCAGGTTGTGGTACATGACGGCTTCGCCACGGGTGGTGGTGAGCATCAGGGTGCGGAGACCGAAGAGGGCGCGGGAGGGCACCTTGAATTCCATGTGGATCCAGCCGCTGGTGCCGGCCTTGGCATCCATCGAGCGGAGTTCGCCGCGACGACCGAGGACGAGGGACATCACGTCGCTCTGGGAAGCTTCCGGGCAATCGACCGCCAAGGTTTCGACGGGCTCGCAGAGGACGCCATCGATGGTCTTCATGATGACTTCCGGCTTACCCACGGAGAGTTCGAAGCCTTCGCGACGCATCGTTTCGATGAGGACGCCCAAGTGCATGAGGCCGCGGCCGGATACCTTCCAGGCATCGGCACCCGCTTCGCGGTCGACGCGGAGGGCGACGTTCTTCTCCAGTTCCTTGATCAGGCGCTCGCCGACCTGACGGCCGGTGACGAACTTGCCGTCACGACCCGCGAACGGCGAATCATTGACGCGGAAGGCCATGGTCACGGTGGGCTCGTCGACGCTGACGGGAGGCATCGGACGGGGGTCCTCGATATCCGTGATGGTCGCACCGATTTCGACGTGGTCGAGGCCGATGACGGCGCAGATGTCGCCGGCGGAAACCTCCTGGGACTTCACGCGGCCGAGGGCCTCGAAGACTTCGACTTCCAGGACGCGCTGCTTGAACTGTTCACCATTGCGGGTGACCATCATGACGGGCATGCCCGGGGCGATCTTGCCGGCCGTCACGCGACCGACGGCGATACGACCGACGTAGTCGGAGTAAAGCATGGCGGTCACCATGATCTGGAGCGGGTTCGCGAGGGCCTCGGCACGGGACTTGAAACCGGCGGCGGCACCGCGGGACGAGCCTTCGGCGTAGGGCTCAGGGATCTTGTCGACGATGGTGAAGAAGAGGTCCATCAGGTCCTTCGGACGCTGACCTTCCACGGTCTTGGCGCGGTCGAGGGTGCCCCAACCTTCACGGCCGGAAGCGTAGACGATCGGGAAGTCGAGGGCGGACTCCGGTGCGTCCAGGGCGACGAGCAAATCGAAGACTTCGTCGACGACGGCGTCGGGGCGGGCGGAAGGCTTGTCGATCTTGTTGATGACGACGATGGGCTTGAGGCCGAGGGCGAGCGCCTTGGAGAGCACGAAGCGCGTCTGCGGCATCGGGCCTTCGAAGGAGTCGACGACGAGGAGGCAACCGTCGGCCATGTTGAGCACGCGCTCGACTTCGCCGCCGAAGTCCGCGTGGCCTGGGGTGTCGATCAGGTTGATCTTGTATTCCTTCTTGTCGCGCGGGTCGGTCCACTTGATGGCGCAATTCTTCGCGGTGATGGTGATGCCGCGTTCACGCTCGAGGTCACCCGAGTCCATGATGAGGCCGTGCTGGCCACCCGCGAGCTTGTCGAGGTCCTCGGCGCGGAACATGCCGGACTGGTAGAGCAGGCGGTCGGTGAGAGTGGTCTTGCCATGGTCGACGTGGGCAATGACTGCGATGTTACGGAGATTCATCTGTAAAGGCCTTACGCATAGGAAAAACCCCCTCGGTGCAAGGGGAATAAGGCGTCCGAGCCCATTTAGTGGGCATTTTTACGCTTCCGTCACCCAGAGAGGGCCTCAGGCAAGGCCGTCTCGGACCAAGACGGCCTCGGAATCGAGGTCCCGGCCCATGAAATCGCGGAAAACGGCCTCGGCCGGCTCGGAATTGCCCTTGGCGAGGATTTTCGCCCGTAATTCGCGCCCCACCTTGGGATTGAGGACGCCCTCCTTGAGGAACCGGGTGAAGGCATCAGCCTCCAGGGCCTCCGCCCATTTATAGGAATAATACCCAGCCGCATAGCCCGTGGCATCCGAGAAGAGGTGGTTGAAGCGCCGCGCCATGGACGGGAGCCGCCGGGTCGTCCGGGTCTGCCAAGCCCCTAGGTCCTCGTTCCAGTGCTTATCGAGGTCGGCGTCCTTGAGCTCCTGCGCGCGGATGTGCAGGTCGAGGTCGAGTTTGGAGAAGCAGAGCTGGCGCATGCACGTGGAGGCGGCGCGGAAGTTCGCGGCGGCCTCCAGCTTGGCGAGGAGCTCGGAAGGCAACGGGGCGGCGGTCTCGTGGTGGCGGGCGAACAGCGCGAGGGATTCCTCTTCCCAACACCAGTTCTCGAGGATCTGCGACGGGAGTTCCACGAAGTCCCAGGCGACGCGCACGCCGGAGAGGGATTCGACTTCGACCTCGGAGAGGACGTGGTGCAGCAGGTGGCCGAACTCGTGGAAGACGGTGGTGACTTCGTCGTGCGTCAGGAGGGCCTGCTTGTCGCCGACGGGCGGCGTGAAGTTCCCGCACATCAAACCGAGGTGCGGGGCGAAGGAGCCGTCGCGGCGCGGGCCGCCGGTGCGGAGGAAGTTCATCCAGGCGCCGCCACGCTTGGATTCGCGGGGGAACCAATCGGTGTAGAAGGAGCCGAGGTGACGGTCGCCGTCGCGGACTTCATAGAAGCGGACTTCGGGGTGCCACACGGAGACGGGTTCGCCCTCGACGCGGGGCGTGGCGGCCCGGATCACCTGGCGTGTCCCCGCCGCGTCGACGGTGACGGTATCGCGGCCGACGACCTGGATGCCGAACAGTCCGCCGAACAATTTGAACATGCCGGCGATGACGCCATCGACGGGGAACCAAGGGCGCAGGGCTTCATCATCGAAGCCGTGCAACTCGCGGCGCATCTGTTCGGAGTAGTAGCCGAACTCCCACGGATGCAGCACGCGGACGGCGTCGCCGGCCTTCTTCGCGCGGTAGGCCTCGAGTTCGGACATCTCGGCCTCGAACTTCGGACGGATGCGCTTGGCCATGTCCTCGATGAAGGCCAGCGCCGTGGCGCCATGACGCGCCATCCGGCGCGCGGTGGTGAAGTCAGCGAAGTGGGCCTTGCCGAGCAGGCGGGCCTTCTCGTCGCGTAGGGCGAGGATTTCGGACACCAACGCCGTGTTGTCCCACTTGTCCTTGTGGCCGACCTGCGTCAGGGCTTCCCAACAGAGACGGCGCAGATCGTCGTCCTGCGCGTACTGGAGCACCGGGAAGACGGAAGGCTGTTGCAAGGTGAAGCGCCAGGCTTCCGGGCGACCCTTCCCCGTGGCGGACTGCTTGGCGGCGGCCAGGGCGCTGGCCGGGAGGCCCGCGAGGTGGGCCTCAGCGGTGACGAAGTGCTCCCAGTCATTGGTCGAATCGAGGACGTTCTCGGAATACTTCTGCGTCTTCGCGGCGAGGAGCGCGTTGAGCTCGGCGAGGCGCTGCTTCTGCGCGGCCGGCAGGTCGGCGCCATTCTCCTCGAAGTCGGCCATCGACTCCTGGAGGAAACGGCGGCGGACGCCCGTCAACGCCTGCGCCTCAGCGGTGGCGGCGTAAGCCTTGAACACCGCCCAGATCTCGGCGTCGAGCGTCAGCGACGTGTAGAACGCCGTCACCTCGGGCAGGAGGGCGTTGTAGGCGGCACGGAGGTCGGGCGAATTCAGGACCGCATCGAGGTGCGTGACCAAGCCCCAACCCCGACCGAGTTCGCGCGTGGCGTCCTCGAAACCCAGGAGGACCTTGTCATAAGTGAGGGCTGGTCCCGAGAGTTTCTTGAAGCCGTCGATGTTGACGCGCGCGCGGCGCAGGGCCTCGCGAATGTCCGGCTCGATCGACGCCGGCTGGAGTTGGCTCCAGTTAAAGAGGAAGTCGTCTTGGAGAAAGGGGTGCACGGGTTGAAGGTGCCCCAAAAGGGGTGAATTTCAAGGTTGCTTGGCGGGAATATGCGACGGCTTTCCGCCGTAATCGGGCAGTCAGGCTTGCGAACCGCAAGGGATGGCCCAAATGCTTCCGTCATGAGCAACCTGCCCGTGCTGCCCGTCCAGCACCTCGAGGTCATTCCGACCAAGGGAGGCACCGCCGTCTTCTTGGTCACCGAGGTCAAGACGATCGTCATCCAGGTCGACGCCTCCGTGGGCGAAGCCCTGTTGGCCGCCTTGGCGGGCAAAGTGGCCGAGCGTCCGCAATCGCACGACCTCATGCTGCACCTGCTGCTCGGCCTGGACGCCGTGGTCGGTCATGTCGTGATCCTCGAGGTCAAAGACGGCGTCTTCTTCGCCCGCATCGTCCTGAGCCAAGAGGGCCCGGTCGCCCGCAAGGTCGCCGAAGTCGATGCCCGGCCCAGCGATGCCCTGGTCTTGGCGGTCAAGGCCAAGCGACCCGTCTTCCTGAGCCGTCAGGTCGTCGAAGCCTGTGAAGACATGACGGAGACGCTGGCCCGCCTCCGGAAGCAGGCGTGAGCACGCCCCTCCCCGCCCCGCTGGTCGACGGCACCCGTCCCTCGGTGCTGGCGCCGATGCAGGACGTCACCACGACGGGCTTCCTGCGCGTCATCGGTCGGCGCGAAGGGCCCGATTGGTTCGTGACGGAGTATTTCCGCGTGCACGAATCCTCGACGCCGGAAAAGCACATCGTCGACTCGTTGTTGCACCACGGCACCGGGCGGCCGGTCTTCGCCCAACTCATCGGCGAAGACACCCCGCACATGGTGCGGACGATCAAGCTGCTGCAGAAATACCCGATCGCGGGCATCGACCTCAACATGGGCTGCCCCGCCCCGAAGGTCTATCGCAAGAACGTCGGCGGCGGCCTGCTCCGCGACCCCGCCAAGATCGACGAACTCCTCGGCGCCATGCGCGCGGAGACCCCCGGACGCTTCACGGTGAAGATGCGCATCGGCTTCGAGGACCAACGTCACTTCGACGCCATCTTGGCGCTCGTGGCCAAGCACAAAGTCGACCTGCTCACGGTCCACGGGCGCACGGTCAAAGGGCTGTATTGGTCCGAGGTCGACTACGCCGCCATCGCCCATGCGGTGAAGTCCGTCCCCTGCCCCGTCATCGCCAACGGCGACGTGACGAGTGCCGCCAAGGCCCAGCGACTCCTCGCCGAAACCGGCGCCTGGGGCATGATGATGGGCCGCCACGCCATCCGGAACCCTTGGGTCTTCCAGCAATGGCGCGCCGCACAGCAAGGCCAGACCCCCTTCGCACCCACGCTCGGGGACGTGCGCCAATACATCCAGGAGATCGCCGAGGAATGCTGCGACCAGGCGATGGCCGTCGACCGCCAAGCCGGTCGCCTCAAGAAATTCCTCAACTTCATCGGCCTCGCCGTGGACACCGAAGGACGCTTCCTGCACGAGATGCGGCGGACCGAAACGATGGCGGACCTGCTGAAGTGCTGCGACGCGCACCTCCTCGGCGCCCGCGCCACGGAGCGTTACCCGGAAGAGCCGCACCGCGGACTCATCGCGCGGCCGACGCGCGAGACCCAGCAAGGCTGCGAGCTCTGATCAGTCGGCCTTGACCGCGGCGCGGAGCCGGCGGTCGCGGGCCAAGACCAACAGAAGCGGGCCGCCGATGACCAGGAGCGACCAGAGGCCCGCGACCAAGGCGACGAACGTGCCGAGGCTGCAGGCGCAGGACTGCTTGCGGCGCAGCACCAGGTACCACGGCAGGCACAGGGCCAGACCGACCAGCGTGGCCTTGTTGGTCCGCAGGAGCGCCCCCTCCAAGGCGGACGCATCGGTGCGGACGCGGCGGAGCAGAATGGCCGTCCAGACGATCCACGAGACCAGCCAAGCGACGAGGATGCCGATGATGTATCCGCCGCTCGCAAACTCCTTGGGGTTCGCGCCGGGCAAGAAGTAATAGACATCCAGCAAGGCGAACAACGGCAAGGCGACCAGGAACGCGGTGCCAAAGGCGACCCCGAGGACGCGCGGCCAGAGGGCCGCGGGCTGCGCGGAGAGGGTCAGCTGGGGTGCCAACGGCAGGAAGTAGAGGCAGGACTGCAGGAACGCGCCGGACCAGAACAGCAGGACCGGCACCACGTCGATGGAGCTCTCCCCGAGGTGCTCCCAATTGATGCGGAAAAGGTTGCCGCCCAAGAGGTCGCCCAGTTCCGGGACGTCCCCGAGGAGCGGGACCGCCACGAGAACCATCACGGCATTAAAGAGGAAGGCCAAGGGAATCGAGAACCAGAAAGCTTTCAGGAGGGGACGCATAGGGGACGGCTTCAGCCTAAGTCCCGTGGCGGGCCGGGCGAGTTCAAACAGCCCCCCTTGACTCTGCCTGTAGACCCATAATGTGAAAGGCATGATCCACCTCACCGAAGCCGCCGCCCAGCAGGTCCGGACTTTGCATGCCCAGCAGGCCAACCCGGCATCGTCGCTCCGCGTCCTCATCGAGGCCGGCGGTTGCTCCGGTTTCGAGTACGGCATGGCCTTCGACGTCCGCAAGGACGGCGACCAGGAATTCGAGAGCCAAGGCCTCAAGATCCTCATCGACCCCGCCAGCCTCGCCTACCTCAGCGGATCGACCATCCACTTCGACGACGGCCTGCACGGCAAGGGCTTCGAAGTCCGCAACCCCAACGCGACCAGCACGTGCGGTTGCGGCAAATCCTTCAGCTAACCCCATGAAAACCCCGCTCCTGCTCACCGCCGCCTTACTCGTCGTCCTCAGCGTCGTCGCCGCCACCGCCCCTTCCGAAACCAAGCCCATGACCAAAGCCGAATCCCCCTCTTCGAAAGTCCCGCAAGTCCTCGTCACCCTCGACGACGGCAAAGGCGGCGTCGGCAAGCCGCAGCTCGTCGACAAGGTCGTGCGCACCGACGCCGAGTGGGCCGCGCGCCTGACGCCGGCGCAGTATGAGATCTGCCGCGCCAAGGGCACGGAACGCCCGTTCTGCGGCACCCTGCTCGACAACAAGAAGACCGGCACCTACCACTGCGTCTGCTGCGACCTCCCGCTCTTCTCGTCCGACGCCAAGTTCAATTCCGGCACCGGCTGGCCGAGCTTCTTCCAGCCCGTCTCCAAGGAGAACGTCGCGACCATCGCGGATCGCTCGCACGGCATGGTACGCACGGAGATCCTCTGCGCGCGCTGCGATTGCCACCTCGGCCACGTCTTCGAAGACGGCCCGAAGCCGACCGGCCTGCGCTACTGCCTGAACTCCGAATCGTTGAAGTTCAAGGAACGCGCCGGCGAGAAGAAGTAAGCCCAGCTTACTTCTTCTTGGCCTTGGTCTTGACGGCCGCCTTCTTCACCGGGGCGGCCTTCTTCTTGGCGACGACCTTGATCGGCTTCTTGGGCGCAGGCTTGGCAGCCTTCTTGGCGACAGGCCTCGCCGGCTTCTTGGCGGCCACTTTCTTGACCAGCTTCTTGGCGAGAGGCTTGGCTACGACCTTCGCGACAGGCTTGGCCGGTACAGCCTTGGCAACCTTCTTGGCGGCAGGCTTCGCGGGCTTGGCCGCAGCCTTGGCCTTGACGACCTTGGCCTTGACCGGGGTCGGCTGGAGCAACGCACGTTCTTCGGGCGAGCCCTTCACGAACTTCCAAAGCGTCGCCTTCAGTTCATCGAACCCTTCGCGGGAGTAGCAAGAAATCGGGGCGACGAGCACCGGCACCTTATCGCGGAACTTGGCGAGGTTGGCGGCGGCTTCCGGCAAGTCCATCTTGTTGGCGACGACCAAGCGGGGCTTGGCGGCGAGGATGGGCGAATACAGGGCGAGCTCGCGCTCGAGGATGCGGAAGTCGTCCCAAGGCTTGCGGTTTTCGCTGCCCGCCATGTCCAGGATGAACACGAGCAGCGTGCAGCGCTCGATGTGGCGGAGGAACTGGTGACCGAGGCCACGGTTCTCGTGGGCGCCTTCGATCAGGCCGGGAATGTCGGCCATGAAGATACGACCGAACGTCTCGGGGTATTCGATCACACCCACGTTGACGTGCAAGGTCGTGAACGGATAGGGGGCCATCTTCGGACGGGCCGCCGTGAAGGCGTTGGTGAGCGTCGACTTGCCCGCGTTCGGGTAGCCCACGAGGCCGATGTCGGCGATCGTCTTGAGGACCAAGCGATACGTGCCGGACTCACCGGGATAACCGGGGGTGGTGCGGCGGGGCGCCTGATTGACCGAGCTCTTGAAGTTCATGTTGCCCATGCCGCCCTTGCCACCGGCGAGGATGACCACGCGTTCGTTGTGTTCGGTCAGCTCGGCGAGCAAGCGGCCGGTGACGTCATCGACCACCTGCGTGCCCGGAGGCACGCGGAGGATCAAATCCTCGCCATCGGGTCCGGCGCACTGGCGGCCCATGCCGGGCGTACCGTTGCGGGCGCTGCGGTGCGGCTGCCAGCGGTAGGCCTGGAGGTCGCCCTCGTTGCGGTCGCAAAGCAGGACGACGTCGCCGCCCTTGCCGCCGTTGCCGCCGTCGGGTCCGCCCTTCGGGATGAACTTCTCGCGACGGAAGCTGACGCACCCGTGGCCACCGGCTCCGGACTTAAGGATGACTTTGGCTTCGTCGATGAACATGCCCCCAAAGTAGGGCCTCGCCGCCTCGCAGGGCGAGGAGGAAAGCGTCGGAGTCGCCTAAACTCAGCGCTCCAGTCCGCGGGAACGGCGCAACCAGCGTTCCAACGGGGCGAAGAAGACGAGGTCCGCCAGCAAGCCGACGAGCATGACGACCGCCATGACGCCCATGACCTGGTCCATGCGGAGCAGTTCGCGGCCGGCATTCAGCAAGGAGCCCAACCCGAAGCCGGTGACGATCACGACGAAGATTTCGGCCGCCATCAGCGAGCGCCAAGCGAAGGCCCAGCCTTGCTTCATGCCGCTCAAGACGCCGGGCAAGGCGGCGGGGAAGATGACGCGCGACCAGAGGTGCCAACCATTGGACCCCATCGTCTGGGCGGCCCGAAGGTAGAGCGGCGGGACGTTCAGGACCGATTCCTGGACGGCGATCACGACGGCCCAGAGGGTGCCCATGACGACGACGAAGAGGACGGCTTCCTCGCGGATGCCGAACCAGAGCAAGGCCAGCGGCACCCAGCAAACCGAAGGCAGCGTCTGCAGGCCGAGCGCCAACACGCCAATGGTGTCACGCACCCAGCGGACACGGGCGCAAAGAGCACCGAGCGGAACACCGATCGCGGCGCCGATGGCAAAGCCGATGATCAGGCGACGCATCGTCACCCAAGTCGCCGGCAGGAGTTCGCCCTTCTGCAGGGCGACGAGGTAATGACCCGACTCGAAGGACGCCTTGTCGAAGAGCGCCCACCAGAACCACTGCAGGATTTGCGACGGGGCCGGCACGAGCACGTCGTTGACGTGGCCGGCACGCACGAACCATTCCCAGCCGCCGAGGACGGCGAGGGCGATGAAGGTCGGGATGACGAAGCGCGGGAGTTTCATGGCCTTACTGCTTGTCCGCGGTGAGATGGGAAGAAAGCGCCGTGGTGACTTCCGCGGCGAGGTTCGCCAACGCCGGGTCGTTCATGCGGCGGGGGCGCGGGAGGTTGACGTCGAAGACCTGCTGGACGCGGCCCGGATTGGGCGAAAACAGCACGACGCGGTCACCGAGGCAGACGGCCTCGCGGATGTTGTGCGTGACGAGCACGATGGTCTTCTTGCGCTTCGTGAAGATCTCCTGGATGTCGCCGTAGAGCTGCTCACGGGTCAAGGCGTCGAGGGCCGAGAACGGCTCGTCCATCAGGAGGACGCGCGGGTTCGGGGCGAGCGAACGGGCCAAGGCCACGCGCTGGCGCATGCCGCCGGAGAGTTCGTGCGGGCGGGCCTTCTCCTTGTTGCCGAGGCCGACGAGGTTCAGGTAGTAGCGGGCCGAGTCGAGGCGCTCGGCATCGGTCAGGCCTGGTTTCAGACGCAGGCCGAAGAGGACGTTCTCCAAGGCGTTCAACCAGGGGAAAAGCGCATCCTGCTGGAACATCACGAGCCGATCGCGGCCAGGCGAAACGACAGGCTCTTCGCCGAGCTGAATCGTACCCTCGTCGCTATGCTCCAGGCCGGCCAAGAGCCCCAGCAGAGTGGACTTACCGCAACCCGAGGGACCGACGACCACGAGGAACTCCCCTTCCCTGACGTCCAAGGAAATATCCTCCAAGGCCGTGACGCGACCGGCCGCCCCTTCGAAACGCTTGGTCACGTTGCGGAGGGTGAGGGCCGCCGAGGCGGGGGACTTTGGGAGAGGAGAGCTCATGGAGCGAACCGTGGGCTGATTTCAGGGCCAGTCTTGAAGTTGTCAAGTTTAGTTAACTTATCAGGATTAGGGCTTAACCCTAAACTAATGGGGCCCTGCCCAGGAGTCACCTCCCAAGGCAGGGCCCAGTAGGTTGGCCGCGTTTACTTGGCGGCCGGAGCCGGATCAGCGACCAAGGACTCCAACAGGGGCGCGATGGGGGCATCGCCGTTGAGCAGGCCGGAATCCTTCGAGTCCTTGAGCGCCTGGGTGAAGGCAGCCGTGAGGCGGGCCTTGCGGGCGGCATCGTCTTCACGGGCGTCAAAGATCACGCGACCGAGCGCCGGGCCGATGAGCGAAGCCTTCGGCGGAGTCGAGCGGGTCTCACCACCGATGCCGGCGATGACGAGCTTCTCGTGCCACGCTTGATCGGCGAGCAACTTATCGCGCAGGGCGTAGTGCGAACGGACGAAGGCCTCGATGCCCTTCCCGTTCTTCGCCAAGGCGGACTTCGAGGAAGCGAGGATGGTGATGATTGCATCCTTCTTCTCAAAGAGGACTTCGCCGCCGAACTCGCTCGTCAGACGCGTGACCCAAGGCTCGACGGTCCAGGCCGCGTCGACGTCGCCACGGGAAAACAGCAGGACCAACTCCGCGTTCTGCGCCGGGATGACCTGCGCATCGCCGCCGTTGACGGTCACCTTCAAGCCGCCTTCGCGCAACCAGACGCGGGCGTCGATATCCTGCGTGTTGCCGAGTTGAGGGGTCGCGAGACGACGGCCGATGAAGTCTTTCGGAGATTTCAGACCGAGGCCCTTACGGACGACCAGAGCATTGCCGCCGCGGGCGACCGGGGCGAGGATGCGGAGCTCGTTACCCTTGGTGCGGACGTGCGCGGTGATTACCGGAGACGGGCCGACATAGGTGAGGTCGATGGCGCCGGCCAATAACGCTTCCATCGCGGAAGGACCGGCGTTGAAAGAACGCCACTCGATCTTGGAACCCTTCGGCAGATTCGCGAGGTGCCAATCAGCACCTTCTCGCTCGAGTTGGCGGGCTGCGAGGGCCGGCGAGTGCGTGAGGTTCGGAAAGAACCCGACGCGGAGAATCACCGGCTCCGCTTGGCCGTAACCGACGACCGTGAAGAAAAGCGCAAATAGTGAGAAGAATCGCATGAAATTAAAGGATACGGTCTTAATTATTACTACATTAGTAAAGATATCAAGATTAATAATACCCCTATTTATGGTCACTTTCCTAAATATTGAGCACAAACCAAAGGCTCGCCCCGACGACCAGGGCCGTTGCGACCCAACCGAGCACACGGATCCAGCGGGGGGCGACGAACACGCCCATGAAATCGGCGTCGCCCGTCATGCGGACCAAGGGCCAGCACGCAAAGCCGAGCTGGAGGCTGAGGATGACCTGACTCCAGATGAGCAGGCTTTCTACCCTGCCCTCCCCGGCCAAGCCGATGACGAGCAACGCCGGAGCCAGCGCCGCTAGGCGCGTCGCGATGCGCACGATCCAGCCGGCGCCCTTCACCTTAAGGAAGCCTTCCAGGACAATCTGTCCGGCCATGGTTCCGGTGATGGTGGCGTTCTGCCCCGAAGCCAAGAGCGCCACGGCGAAGAGCGTACCGGCGAAGGTCACACCCAGAACGCCGTCGAGCAACCGATGGGCTTCGCGGATATCCGTCACGGCTTCAGGTCGACCGTGGAAGGCCGCGGCGCTGAGCACCAGCAGGCCGGCGTTGACGAAAAACGCCAAGCAGAGCGCGAGCGTGGAGTCCCAAGTCGCGAAGCGCATCGCCTCGCGGCGCTCGGCTTCCGTCTTCCCGAAATCGCGGGAACCCACGATCGACGAATGCAGGTAAAGGTTATGCGGCATCACCGTGGCGCCGATGATACCCAGCGCGACAAAAAGCATGCCAGGTCGGGTCAGCACTTCCGCGGTCGGCACGAAGCCTTTGACGAGGTCAGCCATGACCGGCTGCGCGAGGAGGAGCTGGACGCCGATGCAGCCCGCAATCGTGAGCACGAGCACCGCCACGAGCGATTCCAGCCAACGATAACCGAGGCGGGTCAATGCCAAGAGCACCAACACGTCGAGGGCGGTGATGATCGCGCCGAAAAAGAGCGGGATGCCGAAGAGGATCTGCAGGGCGATGGCCGAACCGAGCAGTTCCGCGAGGTCCATCGCGACGATGCCCACCTGGGCGAAGAACCACAGGCCCTTGGCCACCCACGGCGCATAGCGCTTCCGACAAGCCTGCGCGAGGTCGAGGCCAGTCGCGACGTTGAGGCGCACGCAGAGGTGCTGGAAGAGGATCGCCATCAAGTTCGACAGCAAGATGACCCAGAGCAAGGCGTAGCCGAACTTCGACCCGCCCGCGAGGTCGGTCGCCCAATTGCCCGGATCCATGTAACCGACCGACACCAAGAAGCCCGGACCGACGAACCCGAGGAAGCGCCGGAAGGCACCCCAGCGGGAGGCCGTACGGGCGGGATTCGGTTCGGCTGTCCTCATCAGTGTTGAGCATTACGCCCCGTCCGAGGCTGTCAACCCGCCGCCCGCCAGACCGAGTAGACGGCCAACGCCGACCAGATGGCGGTTCGCCAAGCGTGCGAACGCAGCAAGCTCGCCAAGGCCGGAGAGGTCGGGCCTTGCTGCTGAAGTTGCCGGTGGCACGGCACCGACCAGAGGCCCGTGAGCCCCCAGGCGACAAAGACCAAGCTGACGCCGAGGAACCCGCCGGTCAGCCAAGCACTCAGCCCATGGCCAGCCATCTGGGCCAGGAGCAGCGGTCCGACGACCCAGCCGACCCTTCGCGTGTAGGCCTCGTGTGCCGCCGCAAAGCCTTCCGCCCGCCAGCGCGCGAAATCGGGGTACGTGCAGAATAGGATGAGCCAAGCCACGCCGGCCATCGCGGAGTCGACGCAGGCCAGAGCCAACTTGAGCCAAGGGAGAGCCATCCTCCCACCCAAGGAGGTTTTGCCCTTTGCACAATCCGAACGGCCGCTAAAAAGAACCCATGCCCCGCCTGCTGTCCTGCCTCCTGCTGGTTCTCCTGACCGGTACCGCCGCCACCCGGGCCGCCGAGGCGACGCCCAACTTCGTCATCCTGTTAGCCGACGACCTTGGCATCAACGACCTCGGCTGCTTTGGCCGCAAGGATCAGCGCACCCCGAACTTGGATCGGCTCGCCGCCCAAGGCGCGCGCTTCACGCAGGGCTATGCCGCCGCTTCGGTGTGCTCGGCTTCCCGCGCCGCTTTGCTCACCGGGCAAAGTCCGGCCCGCCTCAAGATCACCAGTTTCCTGCCTGGCCGATCCGACCGGGCATCGCACCGCCTACTCGGCGCGACGCAGAACAGCCATTTGCCTGACGGCGTCCCGACCATCGCGCAGCTGCTGAAGACCAAAGGCTATGCCACCGGCGCCGTCGGTAAGTGGCACTTGGGCGGCAAAGACCACCAACCGACGGACCATGGCTTTGATGAATTCTTTCCCGGCAAATCCTTCCCGGGCGCCGAAGCGCCGCAAGGCGGCAAGGGCGAGCTCGGTCAAGCCGAGGCGGCCGTGAAGTTCATCGAGCGCAGCAAGGCCAAACCTTTCCTGCTCTACGTCGCCTTCGACAACCCGCACATCCCGCTGGCGGCGCCGGCGAAAGGTATCGCCGCCAACGCCCAGTCCTTCCACCCCACCTACGCCGCGCTCGTCGAATCGCTCGATAGCGCCGTGGGCCGCATCCTCAAGGCCCTCGACGACCAAGGCCTCGCCCAGAACACCTTCGTCGTCTTCGCTTCGGACAACGGTGGCCTGCATGTCTCGGAACTGCGGGAAACGCCGCCCACGCACAATGAGCCCACCCGCGCCGGCAAGGGCTTCGTCTACGAGGGCGGGATTCGGACGCCGCTGATCATCCGCTTCCCCGGCCGACTCGCCGTCCGCGAAATCGCCGAACCCGTCGTGCTCGGAGATATCTGCCCAACCCTCTGCGCACTGGCCAAAGTCAACCCGCCCGCCACGCAGGATTTCCGCGACCTGAGTCCCCTCCTCTTCGACAGCCAACCGATCGCCCTGCCGCCCCGGGCGCTTTACTGGCATCAAGCCCACTACATGAACCAAGGCGGCAAGCCGGCGGGCGTCATCCGCGAAGGCGATTGGAAGCTCATCGAGCAATACGAGGACGGCAGCTTGGAACTCTACAACCTGGCGAAGGACCCGAGTGAGAAGACCGACCTCGCCGCCACCGAGCCCGCCCGCGTGGCGACCCTGCGCGGAAAGCTGGAAGCTTGGCGCCGCTCCGTCGGGACCGAACCCACCAAGGCCAATCCGGACTTCGACCGCGCTCGCTGGGAAAACTGTTTCGTGAAGTTCGACGCCACCCGCGTGCAGGCGCTCGCGACATCCGAGGCCATGCGCCCGCTCATGGCCGATTGGCGCCAAGCGATGAATGACGCCACGCCGGCTGGCCCCAACGCCTTGATCTTCCTCGAAGCCCGCGACGCCAAGGTGCAGGCGAAGAAACTGAAATACGAAGACCCACCCCAGAAGGACACGCTTGGCTTCTGGGTCGACCCGACCGACACCGCGTCGTGGACCTTCCAAGTCGCCAAGCCCGGCAAGTATCGCGTCAGCATCCTGCAAGGCTGCGGCAAGGGCAGCGGCGGCTCGACCGTCGCGCTCGAAGTCGGCGCAGCGAAGGCCGAGTTCACGGTCGCCGAGACCGGACACTTCCAGCGCTTCATCGCGCGCGAAGTCGGCGTCCTCGACCTGACCGCGGGCGCAAACACCCTAACCGTCCGCCCGCTGAAGAAGAAGGGTGCGGCCGTGATGGACCTGCGTCGCGTGACGTTGGAACGCGTCGAGTGACCTAGAGCGCGGCCAACAGCGCCCGCAATTCTTCCTCCGGCTCTTCGTGCCCTTGGGCCACGGCGAGCCGCAAGGCCTCGTCGAAGGCGACCCGCGCCGACGCCCGGTCGCCGAGCGCCAGCTGGGCTTTGCCCAACAAGATCCGCGGCATCATCCAGTCCGCCTTGGAGTTCGCCGCGAGCTGGAGATGGCCGATGGCCTCGGCGGCCGCCGCTTCCTTCAGCAATTCCTGCCCCAGCGAAAAACGGAACAAGGGATTCGCCGGGTCCTGGGCGACCAGCGGACGGAAAAGGTCGGAACGGGGAGCCATGCTTAGCGTTTTTGGCGGAAGATCACGACGGATAAACCGGGGAGGCGGACTTCGATCGAATGGCTGCGCCCATGGGTTGGTTTGGCTTCGGCCTGCACGCCGCCGAGGTTACCGAGACCCTTCCCGGCATAATGCAAGGAGTCCGTGTTCACGGCCTCCTCCCACTTCCCCGCGAACGGCACGCCCAGACGATACGTCCGTTCCACCGGCGTGAAATTACCGACCACGACCCAGGCGCAGTCATCGCCATGGCGCTCGAAGGTCAACACGCTCTGATCGCCGTCGTTTGCGTTGATCCAAGCGAAGGCCCGCGAATCGAGATCCTTGGCCGCCACCGAACCATCCTGCCGATAGAGATGATTGAGGTCCGTCACGAGACGCTGGAGTCCTTCGTGCAACGGATACCGGAGCAAGTGCCAATCGAGCGACGCGTCGAACTTCCATTCCGCGAACTGCCCGAACTCGCAGCCCATGAAGAGCGTCTTCTTGCCCGGCCAGGCCCATTGCATCGCCAAGAGACAGCGCAGGTTGGCGGCCTTGGTCGCATCGTCGCCGCCGGACATCTTGCCGATGAGCGAACCCTTCCCGTGGACGACTTCGTCGTGGGAGAACGACTGCACGAACGCCTCGGACCACTGGTAGAGCATGCCGAAGGTCAGCTTGTCATGATGGAATTTCCGGAACAGCGGGTCCTGCTTGAAGTAATCGAGGCTGTCATGCATCCAGCCCATGTTCCACTTATAGTCGAAGCCGAGGCCCCCTTCGGCCACGGGCTTCGTGACGCCCGGATAGGACGTCGACTCCTCGGCGATCGTGACGACGCCGGGATGGTAGAGATGCACGAGCGCGTTGACCTGCCGGAGGAATTCGACGGCCTCGAGGTTTTCGCGGCCGCCATGACGGTTGGGGACCCATTCGCCCGCCTTGCGCGAATAATCGAGGTAAAGCATCGAGGCCACCGCGTCGACGCGCAGGCCGTCGATGTGGAACCGCTCCAGCCACGACAGCGCGGACCCGACGAGGAACCCGCGCACCTCATGGCGACCATAGTTGAAGATCAACGTGCCCCAATCCTGGTGTTCCCCGAGGCGTGGGTCGGCGTGCTCGTAGAGGTGCGTGCCATCGAAGCGGGCCAACGCGAAGAAGTCGCGCGGGAAATGCGCCGGCACCCAGTCGGCGATCACGCCGATGTTGGCGCGATGCAACGTATCGACCATCGCCATGAAATCGAGCGGCGTGCCGAAACGATGCGTCGGGGCGTAGAAGCCCGTGACTTGGTAACCCCACGAGCCGTCGAACGGGTGTTCCGAAGGCGGCATGAGTTCGACGTGCGTGAAGCCCAAGCGCGTGCAGTATTCGGCCAGCTGCGTCCCGAGCTCGCGGTAGTTGAGGACCCGGTTGCCCTCTTCGGGGACGCGCCGCCAGGACGCCGGATGCACCTCATAGACGGACAGCGGGCGGGCCCGCGAATCGGCCTGACGGCGCTGCTCCAACCAAGCCTGGTCGTTCCAGACGAAGCCGGACACATCGCAGACGATGGCCGCGTGGTTCGGCGACGGCTCAAAATGCAGGGCGCACGGATCCGTCTTGATGAACGGGGTCTGGTCGTGCGCGCCGACGATCTCGTATTTGTAGCGGGCACCCACGCCGAGGCCGGGGAGGAAGAGTTCCCAGATACCCGAAGCGCCGAGCGCGCGCATCGGATGAGCCCGACCGTTCCACAGGTTGTGATCGCCCACCACGGAAACCCGCCGGGCGGAAGGGGCCCAAACCGCAAAAGAGACCCCTGTCACCCCATCTAAGGTACGGACGTGGGAGCCGAGCTTATGGAACACCTTATGGTCATCACCCTTACCGATCAGGAACAAGTCCGGCTCGGAAATCGTCGGCAGGAAACGGTAGGGGTCTTCGTGCACCTGCGTGGTTCCGTCCGCGGTTCCGTCCGCATAAGTGACCTGCAAGCGGTAGCGAAAGGCTGCGGACTTCGGGTAAACCAGTTCGAAGACCCCCAAGTCCGCCAGTTTGGCCATTTCCTCTCCCCGCCCGGCCTTATCCTTGAGCACCCGACAGGTCGTCGCACCGGGGAACAACGCCCGGATGACCTGCCCCCCGTCCGCCAAGGGGTGCGCACCCAAGAAACGGTGCGGACAGGTCTCCGTACCCTCCACGAGGGCGGCCAACTCTGCGGGACTGAGGCGCATCCTTGGACAATCCACGCCCGCTCCTTGGTCGCAAGCGTGCAATGCCCGAAAATACTTGAGACGCAGGCGGGAGCGACAAGTCTGGGACGGATGCCTGGCCGTCGATTTTGGATTCTTGCCGCAAGCGTCGGCCTCACCCTCAGCGGCGTCGCCGCGGATTCCGCGCCTGCGCCGGTGCCGGCGGCCGGCCAAGCCGCCAAGCCCGACGTCCCCGGCCTCTCCGGCCAAAGCTTCAGCTACGAAGAAAACGGCAAGGTCCTCGTCGCGGTCAACGCGAGCTTCAGTTCGAACGGCGCGTTCCTTTCCGCCCGCCTGATCAAACTCGATACCCGCACCGGCCTCATCACGGCGGACGGCGATGTCGTCTACGCCACGCGGAACCTCCGCATCCTGGGCGAGAAAGCCCAACTCGACCCCAAGAACGACGTCGTCGTCGCGACCAAGGTCCGCTTCGGGCGCAACCCCGTGTACCTGACGGCCGACGAGCTCCGCATCGAGAACGGCGACAAGACCATCAAGGGCCTGCGCATGTGGCACAACGAACCCGCGGCCAGCGGCATGTCCCTGAACATCGGTTCCGCCCGATACACGGAGAAGGACGATTGGCTGGCCCTCCGCGACGTCCGTCCCCAGCTCGCCGGCCTTCCCTTCTTCTACATCCCCTACTACGGGCAAGAAGGGTATCAGGATATCCCTTACGAAGTCTACCTCAACGCGGGCTCCAAGGACCGCCAAGGCACCTACCTGCGCACCACGACCCTCGCCCGCCAGACGCCGTCGCTGTGGGTCGGCGCCCTCCTCGATTTCTACAGCCAGTCGGGCTTCCTCGTCGGGCCTTACCTGAAATACGACAACGCCAAGGACAAGCAGGCCACCACGCGCTGGAAAGGCTTCTTCCAAGCCGGCTACATCAACGACCGCGGGGATTTGTTGCCGGACGGCTTTGGCCGGCTCCCGGGACGGACCCGGGCCTTCGAATACGGCGAGATCAACGGGCAGACCGCCGACGGCGTCCAGGTCGCCGGCCAGCTCTTCGCCACAAGCGACCCCGACTTCGTTCGCGACTTCCGCCCCAACCTCAGCGACCGCACCGGCACGCCGCAGTTCAACCTGGAAGTCACGAAGCCTTGGAACGGCGGCCTGCTTTCGGCCAACCTCGTCGCCAAAGCCGACAACTATCAGGAAACCACGCAGAAGCTCCCCGAGCTCCGCTTCGACCTCACCGAGACGGCGATCGGCGAACACGGGTTGCGGCATCGCGGTTTCGCCGCGCTGGCGTACCTGAACGCACAACCCGCCGCCGGCGTCCCCTCGACCAACGCCTGGTCCACGGCCCGCCTCGACCTTTATTACGGCCTGTCCTATCCGCTCACCTCGGGAGACTGGCTCACGTTCAAACCCGTCGTCGGCGCCCGCGCCACCGACTGGTCCTCCGCCCTCAACGGGCTCGGCAACCGCACCAAGGTCATGGGACAAGTCGGCTTCGACGTCGAAGGCCTTCTCACGGGTTCTTGGGCGCTCGTCGCGAAGAAGTGGTCCATCGATGGGATGCGCCATAGTTTACGTCCGGTCCTCCAGTACCGCTATCTGCCGGGCGCCGAACAAGGCAGCGGCGAACTCCCGCTGGCCGACCGTACGGTCGCCCTGGCGGCCTTCCAGGAACTCGACCTCGCCGACCGCGCCGACGCCGCCGGCGTCACGGCCCGACAGGCGGCTCGGATTGGCATCCGCAACACCTTGGCGACCCGCGACAGCGTCAACGGTACCCGCGACCTCCTGCGCTTCGACGTCTTCACCCACTGGGAGCAGGACGCCGTCACGGGCGCCGGCAATAAGTCGGACGTCCAAGCCCATCTCAGCCTCACCCCCGCGCCCTGGGTCAACATCGACACCTACCAGCGCCTACCGAACGGTGGAGGGCCGGCCGCCGAGTCGCTGAACTCCATTTCCTTCAATTCCGGTGATTTCTGGAAGGCCTCCTTCGGCTGGTATCGGCTCCGGCAGGCCCAAGCCGCCAACCAGCTCTGGGTGACCGGTGAAATCCGCCTTAATTCGGTCTATTCCGGGGTCGTTGCGGTCAATTACGACGCCCTCACCCACCAATCCATCTACCAGTCCATCGGCCTGGTCCAGCGCATCGGCAACTCGTGGGAATTGGAATATGGCTTCCAGAAGAAGGTTTCCACCTACGGGGATAGTGCATTGGGCTTCCACCTGCGGGCCCGTTTGTTCAAGTTCTGAGCCGTGACGGACCAAGCCGCGACCCCTTCCTCCATCCCCACCGATGGCATCTTGCCACCGGCGGACCTGCCCATCCGGCTGGACGTCTTCGAAGGCCCGCTCGACCTCCTGCTTTTCCTCATCCGCAAGAACGAGATCGATATCTACGACATCCCGATCGAGAAGGTCACGCAGCAGTACCTCGAAGTCCTCCGGACACAGGAGAAGGACAACTTGGAGCTCGCCGGCGACTTCTTCGTCATGGCGGCGACGTTGATGTACATCAAGAGCCGCATGCTCCTGCCGGTCGAAAGCCGCCCCGAGGAAGAAGTGCTCCCGAACCAGGAGGGCCAAGACCCACGCTGGGCCCTGGTCCAACAGCTCATCCAATACAAGCGCGTCAAAGAAACCGCCGCCATCATCCGCGGCCTCGTCGACGATCGCCAAGGCCTGCTCTCGCGTTACGTGTTGCAGAATGAAGGCGAAGACGCGGTCGTGCGACCCGTCGCCCCGACCGAGCGCATCGAGCTGTGGAACACCTTCAACAACGTCCTCCGGCGCCTCGCCGAACGGATCCAGCCCGGTAATCTTTCCGTCGAGAACGTCACCGTTTCCGACCGCATGGAGTTCATCCTCAAGCGCCTGGAGACCGAACCAAAGTTCATCTTCACCTCCCTCTTGCCCGAACGCCCGACCGTTGCCCTGCTCGTCGCCAACTTCTTGGCCTGCCTCGAACTGGCCCGCCTCGGCGCCCTGCAGCTGGAACAAGCCCAGAACTTCGAGGACATCGTCTGCTCCAAACGCGAGAAGGTGGAAGCCCCCTTCGCTGGGGAAGCTTCCGACGGCGGGTCCGAATTCGACGCCCCGCCGCCTGAGGTCAACGCTTGAGCCACGCAGGCTTGCGCGACGCAGCCCACCCACGTTATCGTCACGCCATGGCCCGAAAGACGCGCCCACCGAACCACCTGCTAGGCTTGGGCTTGGATAATTCCGACCAGCATAAGCGGATCACCCAAGGCGAAGGGTTTTCGCTCGTGGGCGGCTCCCAGGAGACCCACGAACGCATGACCGAAACCGTCATCAAAACGACCGAAGACCTCAGCAGGAAAGGCCGAAACCTCCAAGAGGCGGACCCGCGGGAAGTCGCCGAGCTCCTGCGCAAGCACGACCGCAGCCGATAGCCCCAAAATCTGGCACTGACTGGTTGACTCACCCCTTTTTTAACGGCTTCATTCCCTTCCCCAACGATGAGCACCGAGACACCCCCTCCCCCTCCTCCCGCTGAAGGCGACAACTCCGCGCCGCAGGCCCCTAAGCTCAAGCTGGCAAAGCCGGCTGGTTCAGTGGTTCCGCCGCCGCCCCCGCCGCCGCCCGCAGCGGCTGGTGTTCCGCGTCCCCCCGTCGCCCCGATTCCTGCTCCCGTTGCAACGCCCGCTCCGCGCGTCTCCCCGACGACCGGTGCCGGCAGCAGCCGCAACGTCGGCAAAGGTGCGGCGGCGGTTGACGTGCTCGCCCTTGTGGCTTCCTTGAGCGCAGCCGTCTTCTTGTACTTGGAGCTCTTCTCCAAGACCAAGGGCTAAGACCTTCCATGGCATCCGAACTGATCACCAACCTCGACAACAACACCTTCGAATCGACGATTAAATCGTCGACCGTGCCCGTCCTCGTGGACTTCTGGGCAACCTGGTGCGGCCCCTGCAAGCAGTTGGGCCCGGTCCTTGACCAGCTCGCCGCTGAGATGGGTGCGACCGTCAAGATCTGCAAGGTGGACGTGGACACGAACCGCAACCTAGCCACGCAGCTAGGGGTGACTTCGATCCCCGCCCTCTTCCTCTTCAAGGACGGTCAAGTCGTCGACAAGATCGTCGGTGCCCGCCCGAAGGGGGACATCGCCGCCTTCATCAAGAAGCACCAAACGGCCTAAGCCCTAAAGGCTAAGCCAATAAAAAGGCCCGGGGCGCAAGCCCCGGGCCTTTTGCTTTGTAGGCCGCGCCGGGCTTACTTGGTTTCCAACGGATGCGCCTGCACGATCTCGGCTGGGCTGTAGGCACCGCGCGACCCGACGGCCTTGCGGACCTCGGCCACCTTGGCGTCCGTCACCGGACCGGCCTGATTACCCCAAGCTTGGCGGACATAGGTGGCGATATGGGCAACCTGGGCGTCCTTGAGGCCGGCACCGATGTTCGGCATGGCCCCGTTATACTTGGTTCCCTTGTAATCGAGTTCACCCGCCAAACCGGCAATGATGATCTTGACCAAGCGCTCCTCGTTGCCGGCGACCCAAGGAGAATCAGCCAAAGGAGGGAACGCTCCGGCGACACCCAAGCCCGTGGCTTGGTGGCAGCTGGCGCAGTTCGCGACGAAGAGCTTCTCGCCCTTGACCGGATCGGGTTCGAATTCCTTCGGGCCGTTATCTGCCACGGCGCGCGGGGCATCGAGGTCGAAGGAGCCGGGATTGAAGTCACCCGAATTGCGGGTCAGGTAGAGACCCGCCCAGAAGCCGAAGCCGCAAAACAGGAAAACCACGAAGACCGGCAACAAGGAGAAGCCTTCCGATGGCTCTTCCTTGTCATTGGCGAGTTGGTTGTGGACCTCGACGAGGCGACCGTCGGAGAAACCTTCGGCGCCTGGGTTGTACGACGCCCGAGGGCGGCGGTGACGGTCATTGGGACGGTGAGAGTCGTTCATGGGTTCACTGCTTCAATTTGGCTTCGGGCGAGGAGTAATCCTGGCGAAGGGATTTCAGGTAGGCGATGAGGGCGGCACCACGCTCATTCGGCTGGAGCGAGCCATCCTTGGCCGGGCTGAAGAGGAAGGCATAGGCCGGCATGGCGGAACCAGCGGCGGGAGCCGAGAGATGGGCGGCGATTTCGGCGTCGGACTTGGCGCGCGCACCATAGTTGGCGAGGTCCGGACCAACCCGGCGGTTGCCGAGGGCAACCTGAGGCTGAAGGACGTAGTCGCGGGCGACCGAAGGACGGGCACCCCAACCTTGGGCGATATCGCTACCCTGACCCGCCGGACGGACCTGCTGGGTGTGGCAAGCGACGCAACCGAGCTGGAGGTAGACCTGGCGTCCTTGGATCGCGAGACCCGGTTCCAAGGCAGGCAAAAGCGGGCCGCCTTCTTCGGCCGGAGCGCGACCGAGGGCACCCAACTGCGCATGACCGCCGAGGAGCAAGCCGCCAAACGGAGCGGCGACGGTAAAGAAGACGCCCGCGAGGATGAGGTTAAGGTTCTTCATGGACAGGGCGGATTAGGCTTGGCGACCTTCGTCGGTCGAGGATGAGCAAGAGGTCAGCATGCCGAACGCGTTCACCGCGAAGGCGACGTGACCGATGAGGAAGAGGACCGCACAGGCCGAGCTCAGCAGGGCGGCCTGCGGGTGCGCGGTGTCGGCGAAAGGCTTGGCGGCGGCCAGCGCGGCGCCTTGCGACCAACCGAAGACCAGGGAGCCGGCGGCCGAACCAACCACGGCCACGGCGCAGGACCAGAAGTGCAGGTGGACCAGTTTGGCGGAAGGCCAGAAGGCACCCGTCAAACGCGGCAGGATGAAGTAGGCTGCCCCGAAAATCACCATCGAGACGAAGGCATAGGTCAGCAGCTGCTGCTGGCCGGCGGTGAAGGCGGTGAAGCGGACGATGGCGTTCAGCGAACGGGCCGAGAAAACGATCTGCAGCACGGTGGCCAACGTGTAGGCGACCAGACCGAACGCCACGAAACGCAGCGTGGTGTTGTTCCAGGCGCGGGACCAACCCGAATCGCGGGAGAGCGTGCCGAAGAAGTTGATCGAGGTGATCGTGAGCGGGATGAGCAACATCACGGCCGCCACGACACCCGTGGACTGGATCCAGAGCGGCAGCGGGCTACCGAGCAAGGTCGCCGGGCCGGTCCAACCGGCAAAGAGGAAGAGCGTCCAGAAACCGACGGTCGAAAGGTAGTAACCGGTGAGGGTCGTACCGAGTTCCTTGGGCAGGAAGTAATAGACGGCGGCCAAAGCGGAGGCACCCAACCAGAGGAAGAGGAAATTCTGGAGGAACCAGCTGTGCACCAGCGCCTGCAGCACGCCGTTCGTCGGACACCAGAGCACCATGAGCTGGGCCAGGAGGTAGACCACGGGCAAGACGAAGGAGGCGCCCAGGATATACCACTGCGATACGAAGACGTGGCTCGTGGGACGGCGGGCGAAGGCCACGGCCGGCCAGAGGGCCGCCAACAGGAAAGCCACGAAGAACGCCGGGGCTACGCCACGCGGGAGTTCCAAGAGTTCGAAGGCATTCTGGGAATCGAGTAGCACGAACGCGACGCCGATGGTCAGGGCGAGATTCCAGATCAGACCGCCCAAGGTGGCGATCCAAGCGTTGCGGAACTCGAAGCGCCCCAAGGACGCCAACAACCAGAGGTTCAAGCCGATCAAGGCGTTGGACGCCCAACCGTAGAAGAAGACATTGCGCTGGATGGCGTCCAGACGGCCGAAGGTGACGAACTCGCAACCATTGAGGAAGCCCGGGAGGTGGAGCTTCACGGCGGTGATCACCGCGAGCACCGAGGAGACGAGCAGCCAGAGCAGGGCCGAAGCGAAGAAGAACTTCACGGGGCTGGCGACGCTGGCGTCGACGCGGGAAATGCGGGGGGCGCCGGTCTCGGCGGGGCGACCTTGCGGACGGCCCTGCCCTTGCGGACGGCTATTGGGGTTTTCCTGACTCATCGTGTTGTAAAGGGATTACTTGAGGCCGAGTTCGGCGGTGTTCCAAGGGGCGGTGCGGGCCGCGTTGGCGGCACGGACGGCCTTCACCTGGTCAGCGGTGACCGGGTTGGCCTTGTTGCCGAAACTTTGGCGGACATAGGTGAGGACATCGGCGATGTCTTGATCGCTCACGCCGGCGACGGGCGGCATCATGCTGTTGTAGGTGACGCCATCCACGGTGATGGGGCCCATCAAACCATGGAGGATGAACTTGATCGGCAAAGTCGCGTCGCCGTTGACGATCGGGACGCCCGCGATCGAAGGGAAGACCGGAGCGAGCCCCTTGCCCGTCGGCTGGTGGCAAGCGATGCAGGTCCGGGAGTAGACCGCGAGGCCGCGCTTCATCTGCTCATCATCGGCCTTCACGAAGGCAGCCGTAGCGACAACAGCGGCCGGGGCCGCCGCGGACTTACGGAGGTCCGCCAGGACCTGCGGATTGGCGGCGATCACCGCCATCGCGTCGGCGACGGGGAGACGATAGGTGCCATCGGCGTTCTTCGCCGGAGCGGTGAGCAAAGCCTTGGCCTTGGCCTCGGTGTCGGCCCGCAGCGCCTTCTGGGCGTTGCGGCGGTCGAGGTCCGAATTCGTGGTCGGACGGATGGCGACGAAAGCGTAGCCCAACAGCGCCACCGCCACGAGGACGAAGGCGACGACGCCCAGCCAGGACTTGACCTGGCCTGGAAGCAGCGGGCGGGGACCGTTAGAAGGATGCTCACTCATGGTAATTGATGGACTCGAGGATGCGAGGGTCGTGGACCGGGATGGTTTCGGCCTTGGTGGAACTGCGGAGGAAGAGGCCGATCACGATGGCGCCGAAACCGGCGATCGCGAGGAGGTCGGTGGCAAGGCTGCCACAGAGGAACGGGGTGACGGTGAAGCCTTCCGGCGCCGTCTTGTCCACGATTTGGCGAGGCACCGCGTTGAACCAGAGGTCCACGATGCCGCCGAGGAAGATGACGACCGCGACGCCCAGGAGACGACCCGGGACGATCTTGGAGCGGTAGAAGAGCAAAAAGATGAACGGCGCGAGGAAGAACCCGAAGATGAGGTACATCGAGACGCCCCACCAATCGCTCTTCAGGCCGGTGACCGGATTGAACTCACGGATGTTGTACCAGAAGGTTTCCTCCGGGATGTTCGCCGTGTAGATGAGGAAGTACTGCGAGAAGCTGATGTAGGCCCAGAAGACCGTGAACGCGAGCATCAGGCAGCCCAAGACGTGGCGGTGGGCCTGATTGAGGATGCCATCCAACCAACCCCCGTTCGAAAGACGGTAGGTCAGGATGACCGTCGCGGCGAGCGCCAGGCGGATCGACAGGGCGAAGAACCACACGCCGTACATCGTGGAGAACCAGTGGTACGACAAGGCCATGAGGCAGTCGAAGGCCAGCATGGTCAGGGCGACGGCGCTGAGCGGAATGCCGGCCGCCGAGAAGGCGTGCAAGGTGTGGGTGTGGCCCGCGGTGCGGTCGCTGTCCTGCTTGAAGGACCAGCGGCGCATCGCCCAGGTGAGGACGCCGAAGAAGACGACGTAGAGCGAGATGCGGACGAGGAAGAACTTCTCGTTCAGGAACCAGCTCTTCGCCTGCAGGATGGGGTCATGGCCGACTTCGTGACCGCTCGGCAACAGGTGCGTGGCGTCGGTCCATTCCCAGAGGAGATGGCGGAAGTCCGGGAGGAAGGCCAAGGGCACCACGCCGAGGAGCAACACGATGGGCAAGGCGCCGATCATGAATTCCCAGTTGCGGCGGATGACGGGAGCCCAACCGGCGTCGAAGACGCGGGTGATCATCGTCAGCATGAGCATGCCGATGAGGAGCGAGGCCCAGAAGAGGCAGCCGAGCAGGACGGAAAGCGCCGGGCGATGGTCGTGGTGACCGAGGCCGAGGAACGCGAAGACCCAAGCGGCGACGAGCGCGACAACGCCGAGGCCGAGGAACGTCGTCCACTTGGACGAAAGGTTGGAGGAAGAATCGCTCATGGTCGGATTACTTGACGGTGGCCTGGACGGCGGCGGGCACGAGGTTAGGCGGACAGGACTGGGAGAGTTGGAGGGCCCGCAGGTAAGCGACGACCGCCCAGCGTTCTTCCGGGGTCAGCTTGTCGCCGTAGCCGAGCATCGTGTTCTTGCCGTTCGTGATGACATCAAAGACCTGCCCTTGCGGGTAGGCGCGGAACAAGGGCTGCTGGAGGTTGGCGATCGTGACGATCGCCACATCGCCTTCGATGGCGGAGCGGACCTTCATGATGCCATTGCCGTCGGCCGCCGCACCGTGGCAGACCGCGCAATAGATCTGGTACTTGGCCTGGCCGAGGGCGAGGGTCTTGGCGTCCACCGCAAACGGCGCCAACTCACCGCCGGCGAGGAAGCTCAAGGACTTCGTCGGGAAGTCGGCGAGGAAGTTGCCTTGGGCATCCTTACCCGTCGCGAACGCCGGGTTGAGGGATTCGGCCCGGCGGTAATCCGCGGAGAAGACCTTCAAAGGCTCGAGGCCGGTACCGCGGGCGACCGTGCCGGCGACGGCGGGACGGGCGTCACGGCCATCGGCGAAGAACTTGTTCTCCCCCTGCGGCTTGTACTTGGACTGGTAGTCCATGTCGTCGAAGACATAGACGGGCGTGTCCTTGGACTGCTTGCCCTGAACGCCGAAGAAGCCGATGACGGCCACGACGACGACTGCGAGGAAAGTGAGGTAACGTTTCATGGAACGAATTAGTCGCGGATGACGGTGATTTCCTGGCCGCCGAGCGACTGCAGGAAGTTGCGGGATTCATCCACATGGAACTTCGGGTCGTTGGCTTCGAGGACGACCATGAAGGTGTCGTCGGAGACGCGGGCGAAGTTCGGCAATTCAAAGAGCGGGTGGTGGTGGTGGGGCAGACGGTTCAGGATGAACTGACCGAAGAACGTGCCGAAGGCCGCGAAGAGAATCGTGCACTCGTACATCACCGGGAAAGGATAGATGGCGCTCCAGTACGGCTTGCCGCCGACGATCAGCGGGTAGTCGAAGGAGTTCATGTACCAAGTGAGGAGGCAACCCGTGATGAAACCGGTCACGCCGCCGAGCAGCGTGAGACGGGGCACCTTGGAGCGGGGCAGGCCCATGGCCTGGTCCATGCCGTGGATGGGGAAAGGGGTGTGGACGTCCCAGCGGGTCCAGCCGGCATCGCGCACCTTTTCGGCGGCGTGGAAGACGTCGGCGGGCTTGCGGAAGGTGCAGGCCACACCGTAGATGCGTTCGTTGCGTTCGTTCATGGTCGGGGCGGACGGCGGGATCAGTGGGCGTGGGGGTCGGCCTGCGGCGCGACCATCTTGACTTCAGCCATCGGCAGAAGCGGAAGGAAGCGGACGAACAGGAGGAAGAGGACGGAGAAGAAGCCGAAGGTGCCGAAGAACGTGAAGATATCCACGATGGTCGGGCTGTAATAACCCCAGCTCGACGGCAGGTAGTCGTTGGCCAGCGAGGTCACGGTGATGACGAAGCGCTCGAACCACATGCCGACGTTGACGAAGAGACAGATGATCCAGACGAGGGAGTGGTTCTCGCGGACCTTCTTGAACCAGAAGAGCTGCGGGGTGATCACGTTGCAGGACACCATGATCCAGTAAGCCCAGGCATACTGGCCGAAGGCGCGGTTGATGAACGCGAACTTTTCGTAGGCGTTGCCGGAATAGGCCGCGATGAAGAACTCGGTGGCGTACGCGTAACCGACCATCGTGCCCGTGGCCAAGATGATCTTGCACATGTTGTCGATGTGGTACTGGTTGATGACGTCGTGCAGGCGGTAGATCGCGCGCAGCGGGAGCATCAGGGTCAGCACCATCGCGAAGCCGGAGAAGATGGCGCCGGCGACGAAGTAGGGCGGGAAGATGGTCGTGTGCCAGCCGGGGACGTTCGAGACGGCGAAGTCGAACGAGACGATGGTGTGCACGGAGAGCACGAGCGGGGTCGAAAGGCCCGCGAGGAGCAGGTAGGCCATTTCGAAGTTGCTCCACTGGCGGTTGCCGCCGCGCCAACCGAGGGCGAGGACGGAGTAGAAAGCCTTCCGCCACCAGGTCTTGGCGCGATCGCGGATGGTACCGAGGTCGGGCACCATGCCCATGTACCAGAAGAGCGTCGAGACGGTGAAGTAGGTCGAGACGGCGAACACGTCCCACTCGAGCGGCGAGCGGAACTGCGGCCAGATACCGTTCTGGTTCGGCAACGGGAAGAGCCACCAACCGAACCAAACGCGACCGACGTGGAAGAGCGGGAAGATACCCGCGCACATGACAGCGAAGATGGTCATGGCTTCGGCGGCACGATTGATCGAGGTGCGCCACTTCTGGCGGAGGAGGCACAGGATCGCCGAGATGAGCGTGCCGGCGTGGCCGATGCCGACCCAGAACACGAAGTTGACGATGGCCCAACCCCAACCCACCGGCGAACGCAGACCCCAGGTGCCGGTACCGGTCGAAACGAGGTACAGGAGCCCAAGGCCCGTGAAGGAGGCGATGAAGAGCGCTACGCCGAACAGGACCTTCCACCAGAGGGGGGTCGGTTCTTCGACGATGCCGCACACCTTGTCGGTGATCCAGTGGAAGCCGCGATCGTTGAGGATCAGCTTCGGACGGGGAAGTTCGGCCGGACGGACTTTGTCCAGAATTGCAGGGCGCTCCGAGGAGCTATCGTGGGCGTGAGCCATGGAACAGGGATGCGTTAAGGGTTACTTCTGGTGACCGTGGCCATCGGCCGCGGGGGCACCGTGGGAGGGGGCGCCGTGCGCCGGAGCGTGGCTTTCGCGACCAGCCATTTCCTTGCGGGACAGCGGGATCAGGATGGCGCCAGGCATCTTCGGGTTGAGGTTGCGCAACTTGGCTTGGTAGGTCGTGCGCGGGCGGGTGTTGAGGTAGGTCAACGCGCCGTAGGTACGGGTCGAGGCCTTGGCCTTCGAGACGCGCGACTTCGGGTCGGTGATGTCGCCGAACTCGATGGCTTCCGCCGGGCAAGCCTGCTGACAAGCGACCTTGATCGCGCCGTCCGCGACGTTGATGTCGGCTGAATCCTTGGCGCGGACCTTGGCCTGGATCTTGGCTTCCTGGATGCGCTGGACGCAATAGGTGCACTTTTCCATGACGCCGCGCATGCGCACGGAGACGTCCGGGTTGCGCTGGAGCTGCGGGAGGTCGGCCGGATCCTTCGGGAGCTTGGCCGGTCCGAGCGGGCCTTCGTAGTAGTGGCCGGCCTCGCGCTTGTTGAAGTCGAGGAAGTTGAAGCGACGGACCTTGTACGGGCAATTGTTCGCGCAATAGCGGGTACCGATGCAACGGTTGTAGGCCATCGTGTTGAGGCCTTGGTCGTCGTGGACGGTGGCGTTCGCCGGGCAAACGGTTTCGCACGGGGCGGTTTCGCAATGCTGACAGGCGACCCCCATGAAGGTGACCTGCGGATCGGTCGGGATCTCGTTGCCGGCCTGATCGCGACCGTCGAAGAAGTAGCGGTCGAGGCGAATCCACTGCATGTTGCGGCCCTTGAGGACCTGGTCGCGGCCCACCACGGGGATGTTGTTCTCCGCTTGGCAAGCGGTCACGCAAGCGTTGCAACCCGTGCAGGTGTTCAAGTCGATCGACATGCCCCACTGCTGCAGCAGCGGGAACTTGTCTTCGTGGCCCTTCCAGACGGCGACGTTCGGGGCGACGGTGTGGTTGGGGTGCTCGTAAGCGGAATTGCCGCGCGGGGTGAGGATCGCCTTCTCCGCCGCGGACATCTTCTCGTCCTTGCCGTAGACGGCCGGCGCGTGGCCATCGATGCCGAGCTTGGCGAAGTTCTCGTTGTGATGGAGGTCGGCGGCGTTGCCTTCGCGGACGACGTCGCGGCCTTCCATGGACCAGTGGTCCTGCATGTTCGCGATCGGGGCGCTTTCACCGGTGAGGGCGAGGACGACGCCGGTGCGGACGGACGGTTCGGCGGAGGTGACGAAGGGATAGACGTCGAAGCCGTTGCCGATGAGCTTGCCCTGGAGGCGCTCGGCGACGCGGGTGGCGACGCGACCCGCGATGCGCCGACCGAAGCCCAACTGCAGGCCGATGGTGTAATCCGCCAGACCCGGCATGATGAAGAGCGAGCCCTTCAGCGTGACGCCGTTCACCGTGAGCGTGGCGACCTTCGCGATGAGGCGACCGTCGACGAGCTGGTTGATGTTGCGGTTCAGCGCGCCGATCTTGTTGATGAACATCGCCGCGGGCTCGACATCGAGCTCCTTCGCCAGTTTCGGGCTGATGAGGATGACGTTCTGCCAAGCGGTCTTGGAAAGGGGATCCGGCGCTTCCGCGAGCCAACCGTTGTTGGCATACATGCCGTCGCCGGCGTGCACGCTGGGGACGATGCGGACTTCGAGGGACTTGGCCGAGAGTTCCGGGGCCTTGAAGGCGGCGGTCGGGACAGCCATGAGCCTATCCGCATAGGTCGGATACTGGGTGCCCACGAGAACGCCTTCGGCCAACCAAGCGGCGAACGCGGTATCGGAAGCATCCTTGGACAGGCGATTGAAGGTCTCGCGGACGAGCGCGTAGGGCTCCTGCGTCAGGCCGGCGAAAGGCGCGAGGACGTCGAGTTCGGTGACCGTCGGGAAGAGCGGGTCGATCATCGGCTGCACCGGCACGTAACTGCCATCGACGGTGCGACCATCGGACCAGCTCTCGAGGTAGTGCGAAGCGGCGACGAAGGTGCCCTTGGCCTCCTTCACGAGCGCGGAGGTTTCGTCGTAAGCCGGGCCATGGTAGCCGAGGCGGACGACCTGCTTCGCGGCCTTGACGGCCTTGGCGAAGTCGACGTCGGAAGGGGCGTCGTAAGCCGGATTACCACCGAGGATGACGAGCGTGGCGGCGGGCTTGGCGACGAGGTCGGCGATCGTGCCGGCCGCCGGCGCAGCGACCTGCACGTAGCGGACGGTGGCGCCGAGGGCGGCGTTGGCGATGGCCACCGCGCGGTGCGCGTCGGCCGAGAGATGGTCCCCGGCGACGATGAGCGCCTTGCCCTTGGCGGCGACCAGGTCGGCGATGGATTCCTTGAGCCACTTTTCGTCGACGTTGAGGCCGGCGACCTTGGCGCGCAGGGCGGCGGCTTCGCTCCCCTTCCCCGTCTGCGCGAGCACTTCGGCGGCGAAGAGCAAGGCGAGGCCGGAGATGTGCGAGCTGGCGGCGCGGAGACGGTGATCGGCGGCGGCGCCGGTCAGCGAGAAGGTCGACTCAACGACGTAGAGACGGGCCATCGCGTCCGCTTCGGCGGCCGTGTCGGCGCGGCGGGCGGCGGAGTAGGCGCGCGTGGCTTCGACGACGCCATCCCCCGAGCCGAGGAAGTCGGCGTCGAGGCTGAGGATGCGGCGGGCCTTGGCGTAATCAGGCAACGCGCGGGCGCCATGGACGGCATCCGCACGGTTCTGCGCGACCGGCGTGTACTCGACGAAACGGGCCTGCGGCAGCGCGGCCTTGACGGCGGCGACGACGCGGGCGCGGGTCGGGGAAGTCGACGGACGCGCGAGGAAAGCGAGGCCGGCGCCACCGTTGACCTTGGCCTCGGCGGAAAGCTTGCGGAGCAGCTCGCGGACGGCGGCGACGGAAAGGACGGCACCCGCGGCGTCCTGGGAAGCCTGCGCGCGCTCGGGATCGTAGAGGTCGAGCACGCTCGCTTGGGCGAGCTTGGACGATGCGGTGCCGTTGGCGGCGTGGCTCGGGTTGCCTTCGACCTTCGTCGGGCGGTGCTGGTGCGTCTCGACGATCAGCGCCTGGTTGGCGAGTTCACCGGGGAAGGAGGATGCGTAGTAGGTCGCGACACCGGCGATGGTGTTCTCGGGCTGCTTGCTGTAAGGCAGCGTGTGGTTGCGCGGTTCGCGGCAACCGGCGAGACCCAAGCCGGCGAGGCCGAAGGACGCGCCCATGAGCAGGAGGAACTCGCGGCGCTCGACCGTGGAGATGGCGGCCGCGCCATCGACGAACTCGCGCTCGGCGCGGGTGCGGAATTCAGGCGTCTTGTTGCGCTCGTCGAGGCTGCGCCAGTACGAAGGACCGGTCGGCTCGCCGGGCTGCGGCGCAGGGTGATTGAAGACTTGCTTGCTCATCGAAGAAAAAGGCGGGGATTAGCGGTGGCAGCCCGAGCAGCTCTGGGGAGGATTGACCTTCCAGTCGTGCACGAACTTCGTGCCCTGGGCGGCCTGCGCAGCGGGAGATTCGGCCTTCCAACCCAGGTCGGTGACCTTGTCGACCGGTCGGAGGATCTGCTCGGGATTGCGGTGGCAATCGAGGCAGAAGGACATGTTCAAGGATTTCTTCTGGCCGACAACGACCTGCTGGTCAACGCGACCATGGCACTCGACGCAGCTGACGCCGCGGTTCACGTGCACGGCGTGGTTGAAGTAAACATAATCGGGCACCTTGTGCACCTTGACCCAGCGCACCGCTTCGCCGGTCTCGACGCTGCGACGGATGAGGGCCAGCGCCGGGCTGTCGGACTTCACTTGGCTGTGGCAATTCCAACAGGTATTCGTCGAGGGCACGTTCGAGTGCGCGGACTTGTCGACGCCGTTGTGGCAATAGCGGCAATCCAGGCCGAGCACGGAATCCGGACCGGCGTGGAAGGAGTGGTCGAAGGCGACGGGCTGATCGGGCGTGTATCCGACGTTCAAATACTTGTTGGTGGCGTACTCGTTGATGCCGGCGACGACGACGGCGACGGTGACCAGGAGGCAGATGAGCACCTGGAGGGGGACGCTGTTGACCGATCGGCGGAAGAAGTTACCGCGGGGTGCGGCGCCGGTTAGGAAGTTAATGAGCTTACGCATCGGTATAACGGACGAGAAGTGGTGCTTTTGCCCACAGAGGCACGAAAGCCGCCCCCCCTTCGCAACCCAAATTTTAAGGGTTTTGAACGACTTTAGGGGTCTCGCCGGCCAAAACCTGTCAATAAACCTGTTAATGGAGTGTTTTTATATGACTTAAGTATATATACAACAATGACTTAAGTCGAATCGGTCAAATAATGAGCGCTGAGAAGCCCTAAACCACCCGATAGGACAGGTTCCAAACTATTAGGCCGACAGAGGGATCGGCCTTGCGGGGCTAATCACCTCTGTCGGCCTAGGGGGCCGTTGGGTCGTGGAACTTAGTTCGCGACGGACTTCGAGGCCGAGCGGACGAGCTCGACGAAGCTCTTGGCTTCGAGGGAGGCACCACCAATCAGGCCCCCATCGATATCGTGCTCCGCCAGGAGGGCGTCGGCGTTGTCCGGCTTCATCGAGCCACCGTAGAGGATGAGGATGCGGGCCGCGCTCTCGGCGCCGAACTGCTGGGTCAGCAGTTTGCGGATAAAGGCGTGGACTTCCTGGGCCATGGCCGGAGTCGCCGTCTTGCCCGTCCCGATCGCCCAAACCGGTTCGTAAGCGATGATGACGTGATCGGCCTTGGCGGCAGGGACGCCCTCCAAGCCCTTCTCCACCTGGCGGCGGACGACTTCCATGGTCTGGTTGGCTTCGCGCTCCGCGAGGAGCTCGCCGACGCACAAGATCGGACGCAGGGAAGCGCCCAGGGCGGCGTGGACCTTGCGGTTCACGAACGCGTCGTCTTCACCGAAGATGCTGCGGCGCTCGCTATGGCCGAGGATGACGTGCGTGACGTGGAGGTCGCGCAGCATGGACGCCGAGATCTCACCGGTGAAGGCACCGTTGGCCTTGTCATGCACGTTCTGCGCGCCGAGGGCCAGGTGCGAACCTTCGATGGCCGCGCCGACCGCCGAAAGGGCCGTGAAGGGCGGACAGAGGACGACGTTCACGTTGGGATCGATGCCGACGGCGGCCGAGATGGCCTTGACGAGCTCGACGCCTTCGGTGGCGGTCTTGTTCATCTTCCAGTTACCGGCTATGAGGGGAGTACGCTTAGACATATTTGATATATAGATTGTTGCGGTAGAAGGCTTTAGGCCGAGAGGGCCGCGACGCCTGGGAGCACCTTGCCTTCGAGGTATTCGAGGGAAGCGCCGCCACCGGTGGAGCAGTGGGAGACCTTGCTATCGACGCCGAACTTCTTGGCCGCCGTGGCGGTATCGCCGCCGCCGACGATGGTGATGGCGCCGCGCGCCGTGGCCTGGGCGACCGCCGCGGCCATGGCCTTGGAACCAACCGCGAACTTATCGAATTCGAACACGCCGCAAGGGCCGTTCCAGACGACGGTGCCGGCGCGACCGATGGCCGCTTCGTAGAGCTTGATGGATTCGGGACCCGCATCCATGCCCTCCCAACCAGCCGGGATGCCGGACTGCATCGTCGCGGGCTGCGTGTTGGAGTCGGGCGAGAACTTATCGCCGCAATTGAAGTCGACCGGGAGGGTGACCTTCACGCCGCGAGCCTTGGCCTTGTCGAGGAGCTCCTGGACGATCTTGGCGCCTTCGGCGTCGTAGAGGGAGTTGCCGATTTCCATGCCGTCGCAGACCTTGCGGAAGGTGTACGCCATCCCGCCACCGATGATGATTTCGTCGGCCTTCTCGATGAGGTTGCGGATGAGCGGGATCTTGTCGGCGATCTTCGCGCCGCCGAGGATGGCGAGCAACGGACGCTGCGGATTGTTGAGCACGGTGTCGAAGGCCTTGAGTTCGGCTTCGAGCAGGAAACCCGCGGCTTTACGGGGTAAATTGACGCCAACCATCGAGGAGTGGGCGCGATGGGCGGTGCCGAACGCATCGTTGACGTAGACATCGCCGAGGCGGGAAAGGGACGCGCGGAACTCCGCGACCTTGGCCGGATCGGCCTTCATGCTGGTGCCGTCTTCGAGCTTCACCTTGCCTTCTTCTTCGATGTGGAAACGGAGGTTTTCCAGGAGCAGGACTTCGCCGGCCTTGAGGGCCTTCGAAGCGGCTTCGGCTTCCGGGCCGACGCAGCTCGGGATGAACTTCACCGGACGACCGAGGAGCTTCTCGAGCTCGGCGGCCACCGGACGCAGGGAGAACTTCTCGACGGCCTTGCCGTCCGGACGGCCAAGGTGCGACATCAGCACCAAGGAGGCGCCGCCTTCGAGGAGGAACTTGATGGTCGGCAGGGCCGCAGCGATGCGCTGGGTGTTGGTGATGGCACCGGTCTTCTTGTCCTGGGGGACATTGAAGTCGACGCGCACAAGGGCGCGGAGACCAGAAACGGAACCGAGATCGCGGAGAGATGGTACAGGCATGGTCGGAAAGCAGGAGAGAAAGGAGTTCCCCCAGCCGTGGGAAGGCTAAACCAGCGGAGGGCCCAAACTGGCGGCAATCCCCCCGCCCCACCCCACCGCGGAAGCCTAAAACAAAACAGGCGACCCGAGGGTCGCCTGTCAACGGGTGGATCGGGCTGAACTTAGAGCTTAGCCGTGACCTTACCGAGCAGCTCGACGACGCGGTTGGAGTAGCCCCACTCGTTGTCGTACCAGCTGATGAGCTTGAAGAAGTTCTTGTTCAGCTCGATCGAGGAGCCGGCGTCGAAGATCGACGAGCTCTTGTCGTGGATGAAGTCGGAGGAGACCACTTCTTCGTCGGTGTAGGCCAGGATGCCCTTCATGTAGGTCTCGGACGCCTTCTTGAGGGCGGCCTTGATCTCGGCGAGGGAGGTGTCCTTGGTGGTCTTGACGGTGAGGTCGACGACCGAGACGGTCGGGGTCGGCACGCGGAAGGCCATGCCGGTCAGCTTGCCCTTCACTTCGGGGAGGACGAGGGCGACGGCGCGCGCAGCACCCGTGGCGGACGGGATGATGTTGATCGCGGCGGAGCGGCCACCCTTCCAATCCTTCTTGGACGGGCCGTCGACGGTCTTCTGGGTCGCGGTGTAAGCGTGGACGGTGGTCATCAGGCCTTCGGCGACGCCGAAGCCTTCCTTCAGGAGCACGTGGACGAGCGGCGCGAGGCAGTTCGTGGTGCAGGAGGCGTTGGAGATGATGTGGTGCGTGGCAGCATCGTACTTGTCGTCGTTGACGCCGATGACGACGGTGATGTCTTCATCCTTGGCCGGAGCGGAGATGATGACCTTCTTGGCGCCGGCTTCGAGGTGACCCTTGGCCTTGGCGGCTTCGGTGAAGAGGCCGGTGGACTCGATGACGACCTGGACGCCGAGCTTACCCCAAGGGAGTTCGGCCGGGGTCTTGGCGGAAACCACGAGGATTTCCTTGCCGTTCACGACGAGGACGTCGTCTTCCAGCTTGTCCGGGGAGGACTTCTTGGAGGAAACGGTGCCGTTGAAGCGACCCTGCGTGGAGTCGTACTTCAGGAGGTAGGCGAGGTTGTCCGCAGGGACGATATCGCCGACGGCGACGACGTCGAAGGTCGTGCCGAGGTGGCCCTGTTCGACGAGGGCGCGGAAGACGAGACGGCCGATGCGGCCGAATCCGTTGATAGCTACTTTGGTGGCCATGGTGTGTTGAGAAGATTGGGTTTCGCGCGGGAGCGGAAAGGGATGAAAAAGGGAGACCCACCCGCCATTGGCAAGCGGAGAATGCGATTAGGCCCTAACAACCCAAACTCCACAGCCCAAGGGGGGAAGCGAAAGGCTACCCAAATGGATCTGCGGGGCCTCCGCGGAGGCGTGGCGGGACCCCGGACGGGGCGAGAGCACGACGGGCTGCCAATCGGCAACTTCCGGTAAAGGCAATTCGACCGACCGGCCATGGGGATTGCAGGCCACCAAAATACGGTCGGGGCCCAATTGGCCATCGGCGTTGAGGACGGCCACAAAGGCCTCCCCACCCTGCTGGAGGCTCACCTGCATCCAACCAGGCGAGACGGCCTGACGCGGACGCAGCCCCTTGCCCTGGCCCGAGAGACGGAAGCGGATGAGTTGGGCGACGAATTCGTGTTCCTCCCGGAAAAGCTCCAAGCGCACGGGGTCCAGTTGGTTCAGGTCGCCGCGCCGCCAGGTATTCGCCACCCCGCGCTTGCTCATGAGGAAGTCCTGGCCAGCCGAAAGCATCGGAATGCCCGCCGAACAGAGCAGGATCACGTGCATCAAGCGGGTGCGCAGGATATCCGAGGCGGACGGTTCCAAGGCATCCGCCCCCGGCTGTTCGGTGATGCGATCCAACCAAGCCATGTCATCGTGCGACTGCGCGTACCGCAAACGCGCCGCCGGCCGGAACGCGCAGGCCGCCATCTGGTGCAAGAGGTCGGCAGCCCGCGCGTGGCCGCGGACGTACGCCGGCAAGAACTCGCGGAACGCGTCGTCCCAACTCGTCCAAGTGGTGTGGTCGAGGTCGCGGGCGATGTGCCCCCGGAAGCTCCACGGCTCGGCGATGAGGATTTTCTCCGGACGCTGCGCGCGGAAATCGTCCTCGATCTCCCGCAACAACGGCGTGCCCAGCAACTCCGCCAAATCAAGCCGCACCCCATCGACGCCGAGCGTTTGGGTCCAATGCTGGAGCGACGCCAAGACCAGCCGACGGAACATCGGCGCCTCGGCGCGGACGTCGTTCCCGCACCCGCTCCAGTTCGAGAGTTCCCCCTTGGAATCCACGCGGTAATAGTAGCTCGGGTCGATCGCCTGCAGCGCGTTGGGCGCGCCGAAATGATTCAACACGAGATCCATGATGACCGCGAGGCCCGCTTCATGGCAGGCCCGGACCAGATCGCGGAAGGCTTCGGTGGAGTTGACCGCGGACGCGTCGTCCCACGCATACGGCATCGCCGGAGCGAACGCCGAAATCGGCATGTAACCCCAATGGTATTCCTCGGGTCCACCGCGCTCGTAATCCGTGCAGGGCAGGAGTTCCAACGCGTTCGCGCCGAGCGAACGGAGGTAAGCGCCATCACGTCGAATCCACTGGGCGAGATCGCGGAAGCCCGGGATGCCCGTCGGTGCCGACAGGCCGAGTAAGTCACGGACGTGGGCCTCGACGATGACGAGGTCTTCGGCCGCGGGCGGGACGAAACCATCCTTGAAATCAACCAATTCGGCGGGGCCGCAGACCACGCCCGCATCGAAGCTGAGACGCTTGGCCCACGGATCGAATGTGCGGCGTCCATCGACATCCAAGAGGTAGATCGCATCCGTCAGGTCTTCACCGACGAAGCCTTCCCAGGCGCCCTGCCCAGCGGCCTTCAGTTCGAGATAACCGGGGAGTGGCGCCACGGCGAGGTCGGCGGACACTTGACGCGAATAGCCCACGCTGACGGCGCGCGCGCGCGGGGCGAAGACCCGGAAAGTCGTCCCTTGCGCGGAGACGGTCGCCCCGAACGGCCCCGGCGGCTCGAGGACGTCGAGCGGATCGGACGCGAGCACTTCGCAGAACTCCACGAGGTCATCCTGCTCGAAGAGCACGCGGACCGGGTGTTGTTCGGGGGCCGCGCCCGTCGCGGTGAAACGGTAGACATGCTGATTGGTCCGGGCGCGTTCCACGGTCAAGTTGCGGTTGCCGTGGGGGTCGCGCTGCACGTTGTCGGCGTCATGCGGCGGTTCCAACCAGCGACCGTCGGTGCGGATGAACTTGAAAGGCACCGCCGCCGCCGTCCCGAAGACCGCGTCGACCGGGGCGCTCACCTCGAACCCCTCGGCGCCGAGCAAACAAACCGCGTGCAAGGTCCAAGGGGTCATATCCGCGCTGTGCCCCCAGTTGTTAAACGGCCCCAGCACGCGCAGGCTATCGTCGGTCGCCTCGGGACAGAGCGGCTTCCACAGGAAGAAATGCACTTGGTCGCCCTCGATCCAGCAGCCTGAACGGGTGGCCCAAGCCTGCGCCTCGGCCCGCTCCAAAGTCACCAAGACCGCCGGTTCGTTCAGGAGCAACCTCGGGGGCGTCGCCGACGGCCAATCGCTCGCCAGGGCGACCAGGCCCGAGGCCTTGGTCTCCCAGCGTGCGCTGGCGAGCAGTCGGTTCATGGCGTCCTTGATGCGGCCGAAGAAATCCTTGGCGAGCAAAAGCGGGCTTCACTCCGAGCGAAACAAGGCTCACATTGCCGACGTGAACATCCAAGTTCTAGTCAGCGATTGGGAAGGCCACCGCCTCCTGGACACCGGCGATGGCCTCAAGCTCGAGGAAATCGGCGGCGTCCGCATGGTCCGCAGCGAACCCAAAGCCTGGTGGCGCCAAAGCCTACCGCGCTCCGAATGGGCCAAGGCCGTCGCCGTCCACGAAGAAGGCGGTCGCGAAGGCCGCTGGAAGCTGAATGGCAACTGCCCGCGCGACTGGGAAACCAAGTTGGGCAAACTGAAGCTACAGTTGCGCTTCATGGATAATTCCAAGCAGTTCGGCGTCTTCGCCGAACAATCGCCGCACTGGAAGTGGTTGTCCGAGCAAAAGGCGACCGGCGCCAACCGCCCGCGTCTGCTCAACCTGTTCGGCTATACCGGGGCCGCTTCGCTGGTCGCCGCCCAAGCGGGCTGGCATGTGACGCACGTCGATGCCTCGAAGCCCGCGGTGGCATGGGGCCGGCGCAACCAAGAGGCTTCGGGCCTGACCGCCGAGCCGATCCGCTGGATCATCGAAGACGCCCCCACGTTCGTGAAGCGCGAGATCAAGCGCGGCAACCAGTACGAGGCGGTCCTGATGGACCCGCCCGCTTTCGGCCGCGGCCCGACCGGCGAGTTCTGGAAGGTCGAACAAGACCTCGCTCCCCTCCTCCGCTCCTGCCGCGAACTGCTCTCCCCGCAGGCCCAGTTCATGATCTTGACCGTCTACACCATCGATGCGTCCTCGATCCTCTGCCATAACCTGCTCGAGGAATGCACCAGCGGTCTCGGCGGCAAGATCGACATCGGCGAACTGGCCTTGAAACAGGAAGGCAACGGCCGCCTACTCCCGCTTTCCCTCTGGGGTCGCTGGCAGGCTAATTCGAAGGGATAGAAAGCCTTCTGAACCAAGTTTGGGGCACTGGCTTGGTTATTAAGTTTCCTCCCTCCAAGGAATCGCTCTAGTTTCAACCCGTGAGCCTAGTCCCAGACCAAGCCGCCTTCCGCGAGTTCGCCCGCACCAGCGACATCGTGCCCGTCTGTCTCGACCTGATGGCTGACTTGGAGACTCCGGTCTCGGTCTACGCCCGCCTACGCAGCCAAGGCGCCAGCTTCCTGTTCGAATCGGTCACCGGCGGCGAACACATCGGTCGCTACAGCTTCTGTGGCGCGGGACCGGCCCTCACCCTCACCTCTTGGGAGGACAAGACCGAGAAAGTCTACCGCGACGGCCGCAAGGAATCCTTCCCCACCCCGGCTGACCCGCTGGAACTCGTTAAAAAGGAAGTCGCCGGTCTCCGCGTCGCCCAAGTCCCGGGCCTCCCTCCGTTCGTCGGCGGCATGGTCGGCATGGTCGGTTACGAATACGTGCACCGCACGGAACCCACGGTTCCTCGTCCGGCCAAGGACCCGGCCGGCACGCCCCTGACCCACTTCATGCTCGTCGACCGGGTGGTCGCCTTCGACAACGCGCGTCAGACCCTGCGTCTCATCGTCAACACGCGCATCACGTCGCCCGAGCAAGCCGATGCGATCTGGTTGGCCGCCAAGCAGGACCTCGAAGCGCTCAAGGCCATCGTCACCGGTCCCCGCACCGCCCACGCCGCCGAGTTGCCCGATGCCGCCGGCTTTGCCGTCGGCCAGTCCAACGTCAGCCAGCCCGACTTCGAAGCCGCCGTCCGCCGCACCCAAGAATACGTCCGCGCCGGCGATTGCGTCCAGGTCGTGCTTTCGCGCCGCACCGATGTCCCCTTCAAGGGCGAGCCCCTCGCCCTCTACCGCGTCCTCCGCCACGTCAACCCGTCGCCGTACATGTTCGTCATCGAGACGGGCCTCGGCTTCGACGTCGTCGGCGCTTCGCCGGAAGTCAACGTGCGCCTGACCGGCCGCCGCTGCGAAATCCGCCCGATCGCCGGCACGCGCCCGCGGGGCATCGACGAAGCGGCCGACCGCAAGTTGGAAGCCGACCTCTTGGCGGACCCGAAGGAACGCGCCGAACACCTCATGTTGGTCGACCTCGCCCGCAATGACCTCGGCCGCGTCTGCGTGCCGGGTAGCGTGACGGTCCCAGCCTATGCCATCATCGAGCGCTACTCGCACGTGATGCACATCGTCTCTCAGGTCGAAGGCGACCTCTCGCCGAAGCACGATGCCTTCGACCTCTTCCGGGCGACCTTCCCCGCGGGGACCCTTTCGGGTGCGCCCAAGGTCCGCGCGATGCAGATCATCTCCGAACTCGAAGGCGAACGTCGCGGCGTCTACGGCGGTGCGGTGGGCTACTTCGGCTTCGATGGCGGTCATGACTCCTGCATCGTCATCCGCACGGCCTCGTTGCGGGCCGGCGTGGCCAGCATGCAAGCGGGCGCCGGGGTCGTCGCCGATTCGGTGCCGACGCTGGAATACGAAGAGACGGTCAATAAGTCCAAGGGCGTGCTCCGAGCCCTCGGGCTCGCCGCCGGGCTGAAGTCCTGACCTCCGTGCCCAAAGCCAAGCCCACGAAGAAGGACAAAGCGCTCAAGCCGTTGCCTGCCGTGGCCACGCCTCCGCCCCCGTCGGCCCCGGTCAACCTCGACCCGACCGAGCCGGGCGAAGCCTGGGAAAAGCTTTCCCCGGACGAACGCTCGCCGATCCGGAGTTACCTCGACCAGATCGGCAAGACGCCGTTGCTGACGCTGGAACAAGAAACCGCGCTCGCTCGCCGCGTCCTCAAAGGCGACGAAGCCGCGCGCCAGCACATGATCCAGGCGAACCTTCGCCTGGTGGTGCGCATCGCCAAGGACTACGACAATTTCGGCCTGCCGCTGATGGACCTCATCAGCGAAGGCAACTTCGGCCTGATCAAAGCCGTCGAGCGCTTCGACCCGGACAAGGGCGGCAAGCTCAGCACCTATGCCGCTTGGTGGATCAAGCAGGCCATCAAGCGGGCGCTGGCTTCCAACGGCAAAACGATCCGTCTCCCCGTCCACATGGTCGACCGCATCGCCCAGATGCGCCGGGTCTCCAACCAACTCGCCAAGGAACTCGAACGCGAACCGAACAATGACGAGATCGCCATGGCGATGGACATCCCGTTGTCGAAGGTCGTGCACATGAAGTCCGTCGCCAACCGCGCGGCCTCGCTCGACCAACCGGTGGGCGAAGACGGCGATGCGACGCTCGGAGATTTGGTGAAGGACGAATCGGCCCGCTCGCCTTTCGAAAACCTCCGCGGGAAATCCGACCTAACAGAAATCGCCGAGATGCTCGCGCACCTCGAACCGCGCGAGGCCGAGGTCATCACCCTGCGCTTCGGCCTGAACGGCGAAAGCCCGCTGACGCTCGAGGAGGTCGGCGAAAAGTTCAAACTCACCCGCGAACGCGTCCGCCAGCTCCAGCAGTCCGCGTTGATGCAGCTGCGCCGGATGATGACCGAGCGCCAGAAGCTCCTCACGCCGGAGGACGTCCGCAAGAACCGCATGGCGGATGCCCGCGCCGAGGTCCTCCGCGAGTTCTTCCGCTCCAAGGGAGCCAAGGTGCCGGATCGCCGCCTCTCCGACCGCGAAGGCCTTTAAGGCCGGTGGTCAGGATTAGGCTGGCCTGCCCTAGTGTCGGCGAGGTTGCCGCCTGTTTTTGAGCACCCCCGGGCGGGAACCGCTCTGGCAGGGGACTTGCTGAACCTTGGGCATGCTACTGGACGACTACAAAGCAGCCGCGCTCTTCGACGAGCTCGTGGACGAGCAGGGCAAGGTGCGTCCCTATTATCAAGGCGTGGCCGATCGTCTGGCGGGCCTGAGCCAGGAGGAGCTCTCCCAGAAGATCCGCAGCCTCGAACTCCTGTTCCTCAAGCAAGGCATCACGTTCACCGTCTACGGCGACGACCGCGGCACCGAACGGGTCTTCCCGTTCGACCCGTTCCCGCGCGTCGTGCCGGCGCACGAGTGGGAGCACATCGAAGCCGGCCTCATCCAGCGCATCACCGCGCTCAACCTCTTCCTGTACGACGTCTACCACGAGCAGCGCATCATCAAGGATGGCATCATCCCGACCGAGGTCATCCATGGCGCCGCGCATTACCGGCCTGAATTCGTGGGCGTTTCCGTACCCAAGGACGCCTATATCCATGTCTGCGGGACGGACCTGATCCGCGACCGCGACGGCCGCTACCTCGTGCTCGAGGACAATGGCCGCTGCCCTTCCGGGGTATCCTACGTCCTCGAAAACCGCACCGCGATGAAGCGGGTCTTCCCGCACCTCTTCGGCGGCGGAGTCCGGCCGGTCGACACCTACCCTTCCGACCTGCTGGCGACCTTACGGCACGTGGCCCCGCACGAGAACCCGAACCCGAACGTCGTCTTGCTGACGCCCGGGGTGCATAACAGCGCCTACTTCGAGCACTCCTTCCTCGCCCGGCAGATGAGCATCGAGATCGTCGAAGGCCGCGACCTCATCGCGCTCGACGGCTTCGTCTACATGCGCACCACGCGCGGCCTCCGGCAGGTGGATGTCATCTACCGGCGCATCGACGACGACTTCCTCGACCCGCAGGTCTTCCGCAAGGACTCCTGCTTGGGTGTGCCCGGCCTGGTCGACGCGGTCCGCCGCGGCAACGTGGCCCTCGCCAACGCCATCGGGACCGGCGTGGCCGACGATAAGGTCACCTACGCCTACGTGCCGGACATGATTCGCTATTACCTCTGCCAGGAACCCATCCTCGACCAGGTCCCGACCTACCTCGCATGGCGGCCCGACGACATGAAATACATCCTCGCGAACCTCCCGAACCTCGTCGTCAAGGCCGCCAACGAAAGCGGTGGCTACGGCATGCTCATCGGCCCGATGGCCACGAAGGAGCAGATCGAGGAATTCCGCGTGAAGATCCTGGCCCAGCCGCGCAACTACATCGCCCAGCCCGTGGTCAACTTCTCCCAGCACCCCACGCTCGTGGACGGCCAGCTGGAAGGCCGCCACGTCGACCTCCGGCCCTTCGTCCTCTGGGGCGATTCGGTCAAGGTCCTGCCCGGAGGGCTCACGCGCGTGGCCCTCAAGAAAGGCTCCATCGTCGTCAACTCATCGCAGGGAGGAGGCAGCAAAGACACATGGGTGCTCGCCCACTGATGGAAGGTACCATGATGCTTTCCCGCGTCGCGGACCACCTCTACTGGATGTCCCGCCAGATGGAACGCGCCGAAAACCTCGCCCGGCTCGTGCGGGTGAGCGAGGAAATGCTGCTCGATGACGAGACCTTGGGCCGCGGGTCGGCCCAGGAGTACTGGACGCCGGTCCTCACGGCCACGGCCATGGAGGCGTCGTTCCGCACCCTTCACCCGCACCCGGTGCAAGGCGCCGCCGCCCGTTACCTGACCCTCGACCAGCGCAACCCCGACTCGATCGTCTCATGCATCCGCCAAGCCCGCGAAAACGCGCGCTCCGTGCGCGATAAGATCTCGGACGAGATGTGGTCCGAGCTCAACGCCCTCTACATGTTGGTCACCTCCGCGGAGGGCGCCGACCTCCTGGCCCGCTCGCCCCAGACGTTTTACGACAAGGTCATCACGTCTTCGATGCTCTTCGACGGCATCACCGAGGCGACCCTGACGCGCGATGAGGGCTGGAACTTCCTGCAGTTGGGCCGGTTGCTGGAGCGGGCGGACATGACCAGCCGTTTCCTCGATATCCGCTCGCAAGCCATGGCCGAAGCCGATGCCGCGGTGGAACCCCTGCAATGGGGCGCCATCCTGCGGGCCTGCAGCGCGCACGCCTGCTATCGCCGGCAATTCGGCGGTGAAATCACCATCGAACGCGTCGTCGACCTCCTGCTCTTCTCGAATGAATTCCCGCGCTCGGTCCGCCATTGCCTGCGGCGCGCCGATGAGATCCTCCATGACATCTCCGGGACGCCCACCGGCCGCTATTCGAACGCTTGCGAGAAGATCACCGGGGCCCTGTTGGCCCGCCTGAGTTTCGCCGGCCCGCCCGAGGTCATGGCGCGCGGCTTGCATGCCTACATCGACGACCTGCAGACCCAGCTCAATACCGCTGGCCAGACCATCTTCGAGACCTACGTCCTCCTCCCGGGCGAAGTGAGCCGCCATTTCCCGCGGGGAAGCCGCCCCGACACCTTCTCGGACTGGCAACGCGAGCAACAACAGCAGCAGCAACAGCAATAACCGCCCACGGAGACATGAAGCTGCGCATCCTGCACCGCACCGAATACCGCTACGCCCTGCCGGTCCGGAACAACAACAACGAGCTGCGCGTCACCCCCCTCGACAACGCCCGGCAACGGACGATCCTGCACCTCGTGCGCGTCTTACCGGCGGTGAAGATGCGGCGTTATCAGGACCTTTATCGCAACATCGTGTCCTTCTTCGAGATCGAGGAGGCGCATAAATCCCTGATCATCGACGTCTCCAGCGTGGTGGAGACCTCGGCGACCCCTTTCGAGGCGCTCCCTCAGGAGGCGCTCCTGAGTGCCCTCGCCAAGCCGGAGGTGGCCGAGAGTTTTCAGCCTTACCTCCAGTCCGAAGGCCCCGTGCAGATCACGCCGCAGATCTGGCGGACAGCGATCGACGTGAAAGCCGACCGCAAGGAAGTCGTCGCCGTCGTCCAAGGACTCATGAACTTCGTCCATGAAACCTGCAGTTACGTCCCCGGCGTCACCACCGTCAGCACCTCCACGGAGGAGTTCTTCGCCAAGCCGCAGGGGGTCTGCCAAGACTTTGCCCACCTGATGTTGGCGCTTTGCCGGGCCTTGGGTATCCCCGCTCGGTACATTTGCGGCTATGTCTACGACCCTAAGCGCGGGGAAGTCCTGGGTAGCCATGCCTCCCACGCCTGGTGCGAGGTCTGGATACCTGGCTACGGCTGGTTCGGCTTAGATCCGACCAACCGGCGCCCAGTCAACGAGGCCTATGTCGCCTCTGCCGTCGGCCGGGACTATCGCGATGCCACCCCGATTCGGGGGAGCTACTGGGGGACCGGCGACCGCGAGATGCGGGTGACCGTCCACGTGGAGGCTAAATAGGCATTAAAGCCGCTCTTTTTAGGCAAAATAAACAAAAAGGGCCCCGTTTCCGGGGCCCTTAGGTTCAGCCTCTAATCCGAAGATTAGAAGTTGTAGCGAACCGAGACGGTGTGGAGGTTCGCAACGCCAGCGGCGTCGACGTCCGTCAGACCGTAGGCAACCTGGAACTGCTTATTGACGTTGTAGGCCAATTCGTAGGTGAGGTTGGTGGTCGAAGGAGCAGCGCCAGCGCCGGAGTTGAAGGAAGCACCGACGGCGATTTCGAGACCAGCGACGACTTCCGAGAGGGAGCGACGGAGGTTCAGGCCGATGTCGGAGTTGTTGCTGGAGTCGCCAGAGCCAACCGAGACGGTGGCGTCGATACCAGCGACCACGCCCTTGAAGACGTAACCGAGGGAGTAGCCGGTGACGGCTTCACCGTACTGGTTGCGGCCGGTGCCGATCGTGGCGAGAACGTTGGAGCTACCGAGGAAGGCCGAAGCCGACAGGGTATTGTTCTGGCCTTCACGGGAGACCGTGACGCGGTTGTAGGAGAGACCGGCCGGAGCAGCGGCGCTCTGGGCAGAGGCAGCGGCAGCGAGGGTCGTGATGGTGAGGATAGGTAGGATATGCTTCATAGCGGGGATACTATTGCGACAGTCGGGAAACAAAATCAAGCACAAATTGCCGATTTACCCGCAGGGGTCGAATTCCCTATCTTTATGCACAGTTCGTGCACACCCCCTGTGAATAAGATTGGGGGGCCATGATAGTGATGGATTTACAGAAATGCCACCTGGCACGCTAGAGCTAGCCTATTCGCACTTACGCCAACGTTAGTAAGGGTTAAGCGTAGGCTGGAAACAGGCTCGCCAGCAGGAAAATCGCCCTGGAAATAGCCACCCCAGAACTCCGCTAGGCATGGCCAGCCCGACCGGAGGCATCGGAGAATGCACCCCCTTCTGGACCCCGCGGGCTAGGAATACGCCCCTCCCCAAGCTCCAGATCTTACAGGTTGTCGGCAGGCCCCTACCCCCGCCGGGCCTGGCCAACAAAAAACCCGCCAGGCGAACCGGGCGGGTCTTGGAGCAATCGCCGAGGGGCGATTTACTTGCGGCGGAACTTCGAATTGAACTTCTCGACGCGGCCAGCGGAGTCGACGAAGCGCTTCTCGCCGGTGTAGGCCGGGTGGGAATCCATGGTGACTTCACGGCGGATCACGAAGTGCTCCACGCCGTCAATGACCTTGGTTTCCTTCGACTTGAGGGTCGAACGGGTAGTGAACTCGCGGTTCGTGGAGACGTCCACGAAGACCACAGGGTTGTATTCAGGATGACCTTCCTTCTTCATATAAATCAGGGGTTTGCTAGGGGTTAGCCTTGGCGGGCTTTGTAGCGCGGGTGCGTCTTGTTGATCACATAAATGCGACCTTTGCGACGGACGACCTGGCAATTAGGGTGGCGCTTCTTGAGCGACTTGAGGGAGGAGGAGACTTTCATGGTCTTGGGCCGAGGAATACGGCAGGTCGGCGAACAAAGCCCTCCCGCACACGGCTGTCAACGGGATTTCCTTGGCTGGACGCATTAGCTTAAAATCGACAGGCTGAACGGCCATGGAAGCACGCATCCGCTTGGCCGACGAGGCCGACGCCAAGGCCATCAATCGGGTCTACAATCACTATGTGCGGACCAGCACCTGCACCTGGCACCTCACCGAAGAGACCGAAGAAGGCCGTATTCATTGGCTTAAAGGGCGTTCGCGGGCCCATCCGGTGCTTGTCGTGGAGGTCGAAGGCCAAGTCGTGGGTTGGGGGTCCCTCTCGACCTACAACAGCCGCCAGGGCTGGTCTGCGACGGTGGAGGACTCGATCTTCATCCACCATGAGTACCACGGTAAGGGGCTTGGGAAGCGCCTCCTCCGCGAACTCCTCACCCGCGCCGAGGCGCTGGGGCATAAATCCGTGATCGCCCGCATCTCCGGTGAGCAGACCGCCAGCTTGAAATTGCATGAAACCTGTGGTTTCGCTCACGCAGGCCTACTTAAAGGCGTGGGCCATAAGTTCGGCCAAGACCTCGACTGCGCCTACATGCTCAAGTCCCTGCGCAAGCCCTGACCTTGACACCCGCAGGCCAAGCCCTTTGCTCGACCGTCTTGTTAGTCGCTCAGGTGGTGGAATGGCAGACACGCTAGATTCAGGTTCTAGTGCCCATAAAGCGTAAGGGTTCAAGTCCCTTCCTGAGCACCCTTTTCTCCGCCCGTCCTCTCTCCGAGGCGGGTGCGAGAAGGCCTGCGTCGGCCAGCCTACTCGGCCCGTTCCTTCAGGTGCAATTGGTGCAGGACGCGGTGCAGGATCGGCGCGATCAGAATCGAGAAGGTCGTGAGGAAGGCCACGCCGCTGAAGAGCGCATAAGCCGAAGCGAAAACCTTGGCGGCATCGCTGGGCAGCGGCGAAACCGGCCCCATGCCAGCCAGGATCATGCTGGCGTCCAGCAAAGCATCCACCCAAGCCAAGCCCCCAATCCAATGGTAGCCCGCCACCCCGAGCAGCAGCGAGATCGTCAGGAACGCCAAACCATAGCCGGCAAACTTGAGCAACCGACGGGCAAAACGATCCCGACTGGCTAAGGGCTGACGATGATGTTCGAACGGCATGCCATGGATGTACTCGAGGGCGGCGCGAACTCCAAGAGAAACAACCTAGCCGCAGGGCCGAGCAGGTGGACCCGGGCAGCATCGAGAAACTAGGTGTTCTTCCTCATAACGATTGTTGTATCCATTAGCCTTCGGGACATCTTATTTAACCACGTATGGCGGACCTTTCGACGCTGCCGGACCTCCTCCCTTGGCCCTTCTTGGTCTGCAATCGCCAAGGTTTGGTGCTCTATGCCAACGAGCTGGTGACGCGCACCCTGGGCCGTCGGGTCAAAGCAGGTACCCACGTCGATCTCCTCTTCCTCGAACTCGACGACGGACGGGCCGCCTCCACCCTGCTCTTTTCCGCCGCCCGCTGGTCCGCGTGGAGCGGCATCCTCGAGACCCGCAACCCGCAGCGTATCCGGGAAATCAAATCGGTGCGCGTCATCCTGCAGCCCGACCCCAAGCATGCGGATCAAGTCTGGCTGATCTTCTCGGATGATGCGCAAGTGAACGGCGCCGCCCTGCTGACCCCGCGCTCGGAGATGAGCTTGGCGCGGACGCTCATCGATAATTCGCCCGACTTCATCATCCTGCGCGACTTGACCGGGCGCATCCTCCACACCAGCCGCAACCTCGATGAATTCATCGGCCTACCCCACCGCGGCGCCGCGGTGGACCTGACCCTCGAAGACATCCTGGCTCCGGAAACCGCCGCCCACTTCAAGGCCCTCGACGCCGAGGTCATCCAGCACGGTCAAAGCGCCCGACGACAAGGCCTGGACTTCACCAATCTCCAAGGGACGACCCGACATATCAGCGTCGTACACGAACGGATCAAAGGCGGCAATGGGCTCCCCGCCGGTCTCCTGACCTTCGCCAGCAACATCACGGACTCGACCAAGGAGCAGAATCGGCTCCGCATCGCCCTCGAGAAAGCCGAGGAACTCGGCGCCGCGAAATCGCAGTTCGTCGCCAACATCACCCACGAGATCCGCAATCCGATCAACGCCATCCAGGGGCTCTGCGAAACGGCGCTGGAGTCGCCCGCCCACGCCACCGAAGAGACGCTCCAAAAAATCCAACGCTGCGCCGTGGATCTGGAGGAGATGGTCAAGGACGTCCTCGACTTCGCCCGCCTCGATCGCGGCCACATCACGATCGAACAGATCCCCTTCAACCCCATCCGCGCCTTGGAGGAGACGATGGCGCAATTCCACCAACAGGCCCGGCGCAAGGGCATCGAGTTCGCCGCCCTCACCGCCCCGGACGCCCCGCACAGCGTGCTCGGCGATCCGGTGAAATTCCGCCGCATCCTGTCCAACCTGATCGGCAACGCGGTCAAGTTCACGGAAAGCGGCCACGTCCACTGCCACCTCGAATTCGAAACCCGCGGCGAAAACCTGCGCACCCGCATCGTCGTGGAGGACACCGGCATCGGGATCCCCGTCAACCGGCTGGAAAGCATCTTCGACCCCTTCACCCAAGCCGATGCCTCGACCACGCGGCGGTTCGGGGGCACCGGGCTGGGCCTGACCATCGTCCGCAACTTGGCCCAAGCGATGGATGGCTACGTCAAGGTGCAGAGCGAACCCAACAAGGGGAGCCGCTTCACCGCCGCCCTCATGCTGGCCAGCGACGCATCCGAACGGAGCCGGCCGCTACCCCCGCTCCGCGACGAACGCATCTTGATCGCCGGCGGCAGCGCCGCCATGCGGCAATGGCTGCTGCAGTGCATCCGCCACCGCGAAGGCCAAGGCGTCAGCGTCGAAACCAACGAGTTGGCCGAACAGGCCTGGCAGGAGGCGGCGGCCCGCGGGCAACCCTTCACCCGGGCCTTCATCGACCTGCCCGACGACATCAGCCCGAAGCTACCGGCGATTCCGCGCGAACTGGTGGTCCTGCTGACCTCGCCCGACCTCGAACTCCGCGGCTTCAAGCAGCTGCATAAGCCGCTCACCCTGACCTCCCTCTGGTCCGAATTGGGACACCACCAACCGACCCCGGAAGACCAACCCGCCACCACGCCTGCCGCGCCCCCTCGCCGACACCTGCGCATCCTCGTCGCTGAGGATAATGAAGTGAACCGTGAGGTCACCGTGTCCCGCCTCAAACGCGCCGGCCATGAGGTCAATGCGACCGTCGATGGGGCCGCCGCGCTGGAGCTTTGGGGCATCAAGGAATTCGACGTGGCGGTGCTCGACATCCAAATGCCCCTCGTCGACGGGATCGGGGTCGCCGAAGGGATCCGTTCCGCCGAGTTCCAGACGGGCCGCCGCCGGACCGTCCTCCTCGCGCTCACGGCCATGACCCAAGAAAGCGACCGCGTCCGTTGCGAGCAGGCCGGGTTCGATGGCTACCTGTCCAAGCCGATGCGCGGCTCCGACTTGCTCGCCAAGATCGACCAACTGGCCGGCGAATCCGCGGACCCCGCCCACAGCAATGAATTCCAAGCGGCTTTGGGCGAACTCGATGAAGAAGAGGCCGAAGACCTGCGTTGCGCGGCCCGCTCCTTCCTCCGCCATGGCCCCCAAATGGTCACGGACCTCGAGGCCGCCCTGAATCAGGGAGACCCCGAAGCGGTCATGCGCCAAGCCCACGGAGTCAAAGGCATGCTGGCCCTCATGGGCTGCATCGAGCTCTCCCGGGTCGCCGCCCAACTCGAGCGCACCCCGGGCCTACCCCCGGCCGCAGAAACTTGCCAAAGGCTCATCGGTGGCTTGCGGAGCCTGCTCGTGTCCCTTAGTTCTGACAGCGAGCTGACTCCCCATGGGCAAACCCAAGATCAAGCCGGAGATCAAGACTGAGAAGGTTCCCGCCCTGGCGTCGAAGTGGAATGTGGTCGTCCTCAATGACCCCATCAACCTCACGGGCTACGTGGTCATGGTGTTCATGAACGTGCTCCGCATCCAACGTCCGTTGGCCCGCAAATACATGCTCCAAGTTCATGAGGAGGGGCGTGCCACCGTCTGGACCGGCGAACGCGAACGGGCCGAAATGCTCGCCCTCGAGCTCCAGCAATGGCACCTCAACGCCTTACTCGAAAAAGATGGCTGAGCTCCGTCTCACGATGACGGCGGAAGCGCGCAATGTGCTGACCGACCTCCTCCGCCTCATCGCCCCGGCGGCCGCGCGCGTCTCGGTGAACCGCGCGAAGATCCCCAATAGCGACGCCGAGGTGGCTGCCTTCTGGACGGAAACCCTGAGCTCCCAGGCGGCCGAAGAGGCCCGCCTGCTCGCCACGGCCTTCGCCAACGCCAAAGGGGAACCTGCGGTCATCCTGCTCAAGAACGACGGTCAGGCTTTCGCCTTCCTCCGGGCCTTATCCGCCGTGCGCATCGCCTTGCGCGAATTGGTCTTCGCCGACATCCCCGACTCCGCCCTGGAAAGCTCCGAACTGCTCGACGATGAGTCCCTGCCGACGGAGAAACGCCATGCCCTGGCTTGCTACTCCTGCTTCGGGCTGCTGCAACAATCGCTAATACAACAGCTCGACCCCGAAGCGTTCGACTGAAGCCCGCCGAAATCGGTTGAAGCCTCGGCGGGGTTGGCAACAACAGGGCCGTGCTTCAGGGCCTCCAAAACTTCTTTTCCCTGCTCGGCCAAGGATGGCGAACGCTGGCCGCCTTGCCGCGCCCGCGGTTCCTCCCGATTCGCTCCGCCGTCCCGCAACTGGATGGCCCCACCTTCAAGGCCGACTTGATCGCCGGACTCAACGTCGCGCTCCTCGCCTTCCCGATGTCGATGGCTTTCGCGATGAAAGCCGGTCTGCCGGTCTGGTGTGGTCTCATCGGCTGCGGGGTCGCCGCCTTGATCGCCCCGCTCTTCACGGGCTCCTCCAACCTTTCCGCCGGCCCGACCAACGCCTCCGCGGCGTTGCTGCTCGGCGCCTTCGCCACCTTGGGGGCGATTTCGCCCGATCAACGCGCCGCGGCTTTGCCCACCCTCGTCCTCATGGCAGGGGTCTTCCTGCTGCTTGCCTCCTGGCTGAGGCTCAGCGGCTTCGCTGACTTCGTCCCCCGCACGGTGATTTCGGCCTACATCGCGGCCGCCGCGCTGCGCGTCATCGCGCTGCAGCTCCCCGTGACCATCGGCATGCCGGGGGAACATGGCGCCGAAAACCTACCCGAAGTGCTCTGGGCAGCCCTTAAACTGGGCAAAGGCCTGATCAACCCCGACCTCGGTCTAGCCATCGTCACCGGCATCACTTACGGGCTCATGCGCAAGCCCTACGGCGTCGGCAAGGCCATCCTCGGCGCCATCACCGTGGCCACCCTCGGCGCCGCCCTCGCCCAATCGGTGGCGTTGAATCAAGGCTCCCACGGGCAAGTGGTGAAATTCGTGGGCGACGCCGCCCGCGCCGCCACCAGCCTGCACCTGCCTGATTTCTCGGCCCGCACGCTCTCGACGTTGTTCTCGCCGGCCTTGGCCCTCGCCGTCCTCGTCGTGATCGAGGGCACCGCCAACGCCCGCGCCTCGGCCCTCAAGACGGGTCGACCGTCCGACCTGCACCAAGAGGTCTTCGGACTCGGCATGGCCAACCTGGCCTGCGCCTTCACGGGCGGCATGGCCGCCTCAGGTTCCATCAGCCGTTCCGCCCTCAACGTGGCGAGCGGCGCGCGCACGGCCTTCGCCTCCTTGTTCGCCGGACTCTTCATCCTCGCCGCGGCCTTCCTCGTCAGCCACTGGGTCGCGCTCGTCCCGCTCGCGACGCTCGGCATCCTGGTCATCCTCGCCGAAATCGAGCTGGCGAATCTGTCGGCGATCAAGCTGATCCTGAAGTCCGGCGCGCAGGACCGCACCGTCTTCTTGGCGACCTTCCTGACGGCGCTCCTGGCGCCGCTCGACGTCGCCATCTTCTTCGGCACCGCGGTCGCCATCGCGTTCTACCTGCGCAAGACGTCCGAGCCCGAGGTCGTGGAATACGACTTCTCCGAAACGGGCGAACTGCGTGAACGCCCCAAGGGTCAAGCCTCGACGGGGATCTCCATCCTCCACGTGGAAGGCAGCCTCCACTTCGGCGCGACCCAAGCCTTCCACGAACACCTGCGCCGCGCCTCGGCGGACCCGAACCTCAAGGTGCTGGTGCTGAAGTTCCGGGAAGCCCATCACTTGGATGCCAACGGCGTGCTGCTCTTGCGTGACCTCGCCGAGGCCTTGAAATCGGATGGCCGTCACTTGATCCTTTGCGAGGCGAAGCCCGACACGATGCGGATCTTCGTGAACGCCGGCCTCGTCGACGCGGTGGGCACCGAGAACGTCATCCCGTGGGATGACACCAACCCAACCGCAGCGCTCGCCAAGGCGGTCCGCCGAGCCCGTGCCTTGGCTGGCGGCGGCGACGCCGTCCTGCGCGTCGTGACGGCCCCGCATCCCGGCCTTCCCGCCCCGGCTTCGGCCTCCGGCGACGATTGGCAAATTTAGTCGGAGACCGCCCATTTTCGGCCACTTGAAAGCCCCGCCAGCGGCTTTTATGGTGGATTATGAATTCTGGCTTGATGCCCGCCCTCGGACTCGCCCTTTTGAGGGGGTTCGTTCGTATCGACGGACCCACCCACTTCCTAGCACCATGAGCAACTACAGCGAAATCCAGAAACTCCTCGGCAACGATGCGGAATCCCTCCTCGGATTCAGCAACCCGAAGATCAAGAAGGAGCAGATCCACCTGCCCCGCGCCGATTGGGTCGACCACGCCTTCGCGCCGTCGGACCGCAACAACCGCGTGCTCGCCAACCTGCAGCGTCTCTACGGCTCCGGCCGCCTCGCCAACACCGGCTACGTCTCCATCCTCCCGGTCGACCAAGGCATCGAGCACTCCGCCGGCGCTTCGTTCGCCAAGAACCCGATCTACTTCGACGGTGAGAACATCGTGAAGCTCGCCATCGAAGGCGGTTGCAACGCGGTCTGCTCGACCTTCGGCGTCCTCAGCAGCGTCTCCCGCCGCTACGCCCACAAGATTCCCTTCATGGTGAAGATCAACCACAACCAGTTGCTCACCTACCCGAACATCGGCGACCAAGTGATGTACGGCACGCTCAAGCAGGCCGCCGACATGGGCTGCGCCGCCGTCGGTGCGACCATCTACTTCGGCTCCCCCGAGACCAACCGCCAGATCATCGAAGTTTCGACCGCCTTCCAGCAGGCCCACGAACTCGGCATGGCCACCGTCCTCTGGTGCTACACCCGCAACAACGCCTTCAAGAAGGACAAGGACTACCACGTGTCCGCCGACCTCACCGGCCAAGCCAACCACCTCGGCGTCACCATCTGCGCTGACATCATCAAGCAGAAGCTCCCCGAGAACAACGGTGGCTACCTCGCCATCCAGCAGACCGAGTCGTCCTACGGCAAGATCGACAAGCGCATGTACACCGACCTCGCTTCCGACCACCCGATCGACCTCACCCGCTACCAGGTCGCCAACTGCTACATGGGCCGCATCGGTCTCATCAACTCCGGTGGTCCTTCTGGCAGCAACGACTTCGCGGAAGCCGTCAAGACGGCCGTCATCAACAAGCGTGCCGGTGGCCAGGGCCTCATCTCGGGCCGCAAGGCTTTCCAGCGTCCAATCGAAGAAGGCGCCAAGCTCTTGCACACCATTCAGGACGTCTACCTGAACAAGGAAGTCACGGTCGCCTAAGGCGCCCGTTTCCTCCCGAACGAAGCCCCGGCACCCGCCGGGGCTTTTTGTTGGGTGACGAGAGACGTCACCCAACGAGCGGTGGGGGATAGCGTTTGGCGGTTAGCAGAGGAGTGAAACCCTCACGACCCTTTGCCTTTGGTATCTTCCCAACCCCCATCCCCATCCCCCATCCCCTATCCCCCATCCCCTATCCCCTACCCCCTAAATCCCCCTTCCCCTCGCCCCCCTCGCTCACTATCTTCCCCCCATGTCGCTCCCTAAAGGTTTCCGTGAATGGCTGGCCAAGGAATCCGCCGTCTGGAACTCCGATGGCCTCATCGACGCCGGCCAACGGGAACGCATCCTGAACCGTTACCCGGAGGAAAGCGCCGACTCCGGCGCCCTCGCCTTCGCGCTCCGCACGCTGGCAGTTCTGCTCTTCGGCGCCGCGCTCTTCCTGGTCATCAGCCATAACTGGGCCGACTTCTCCCGCGAAGGCCAACTGGCCATCGTGTTCTCGGCGCTCGCGGTCATCCAAGGCGCGGGAATTTACTTCTTCCTCAAGGGCCAAGAACGAAGCGCCATCATCGGCCACCTGCTGGGCTGCCTGATGTACGGCGGCGGCATCGCGCTCATCGGCCAAATCTACCACCTCGACGCCCACGCGCCCGATGCGATCCTGGCTTGGTGCGTGTTCACGATTCCGTTCGCGCTGCTGCTCGACGCAACCGTACTCCACCTCCTGGTCATCGCGCTGGCGGGGACTTGGCTGTCGACGGAGACCGAACACTACGCCTGGCGCTCGACGGTGCTCTACCACTGGGAACGCGCGACGTTCCTGCTGCTGCTCATCCCGTCGGCGCTCGCGGCCTACCGCCGCGCCCGCCCCGCGCTGGCGGGCGCGTTGGCCTGGTCGACGCTGTTCCTGTGGTTCATGTTCGCAGGCTTCCATACCCCGGCCCACCTCTTCGTGCTCCCGCTGGCCTTAGCGGCCCTCCACCCCACCGGCGACCCGCGCGGCCGCGGCTTCCGCTTCATCGGTACGCTCGGCGTCGGTTTCGTCACGCTCGCCCTTGGCCGCTTGGATGGCTCCAATTACCGCAGCTTCGCCGAATATTTCCTGCGGCATGACTTCGTCTTCTCGACCCTGACGGCTGGCCTGGCCGTCTGGGCCATCGTGCGCGCCCGCCAACGGCAAGACAGCCATGCGGCTTGGCTCGGACTGGTCGCACTGCTGGCGCTCGGCTGCAGCCTGCTAGGTAGCCTGAGCGTCGACCAATTCAAACAGCGCGACTCGCTCTGGGTGCTCATCGTGGCGATCGCCAATGTGACGACGCTCTTGCTGGCCGTGACGCTCATCCGCCAAGGGCTCGGCGAGAAGCGCCTACGCCCCTACGCCTACGGCGCGCTCGTCTTCCTGGCTTGGCTCACCTGGCGCTATGTCGACATCGAGAAGGATCTGGGCTACCTCGGCATGGCCGGGATCTTCTCGTTCATCGGGCTGGTTCTGTTCGGTCTGGCGATGGTCTGGCGCCAACCGCGCGAGGCCGAAATCACCGAAGAGATGCCCGACTTCCGTCCGGCTTGGCTCGAACCCTGGGTGGCCAAACTCAACGCAATCCAACGACCACTCATCTTCGGGGCTTTGGCCCTGCAGTTCGCGGTGCTCGGGTGGATGGTCTATAACCACAGCCGACCCCAGGCCTCAGGCGAACGTTTCCTGCTGCGCTGCGAACCCGTCGACCCGCGCGACCTGATGAAGGGCGATTATGTGATCCTGCGCTATGGATTCCAAAACCTCACGGACAGCCAGCGGCGTGACCTTGTCAAGGAGTGGAAGGAATTGAACCCTGCCCTGGCGACCGAACCGGATGAGTCGCTTTCCTACATGTTGCCCAAGGACACGCGCATCTTCATCCCGCTCCGCAAGGGTGTCGATGGCATCGCGGATTACGGCGAACCCACCCTGAAGCGTCCGACGTCCGGGCCGTTCCTGCAGACCCGCTTCGGCCAGAGCAACTGGGCGTGGGGGACCGACGTCCGCGCCGGTATCGAGTCCTACTACGTCGCCGAAGGCACGGGGCTGGAGTGGGAAAAGCTCCGCAACAAGGGCCAGCTCCTCGCCGAAGTCGGCATCCTGCCGAACGGCCAAGCCGGACTCATCTCGCTCCAAGCCACCGAAACCGGCACGCTCCGCGCCTTCACCCACCGGTCCTTGGAGCGCTTCTTCGTGACGCTGAAGGCCGATAAGCCCGTGACCAAACTGATCAGCACCGAAGCGGACTTTGCGGCGACTTTCCACCCCGCACCGCTGAATGGCCAGAATGCGGTGACGCCGAAGTTCCCCCAGGAATACGTGCTCCTGCACACGCTGCCGGAAACCGATGTGGACACGACGATCTTGTTCACCGGCGTGCGCCTGACCAACGGCCACCTCCATGCGGAGGTTCGGGTCATCCGCGGCGCGAAGCAGACCTTCACGACCCGACCACAAGCGGCGATCATCGTCTCCGCCCAAGACCTCCGCGGCGTAAGCCTACGCGACGAAAAGGGCGAGCGCCTCCTCGAAGTCAGGATCAGGAAGTAAGATCAACGGACGGAAACGAAAAGGCCGGGCGGAGTTTCCTCCGTCCGGCCTTTGGCTTTATCCTACTCGCGGCTTACTTCGCCGGGACGAGTTCCGCCTCGGTCAGCATCGGCTTGCCGACTTCGCCACGGAGGGCCTTGACCTGCTCAGGCTTCACCGGCGCGGCGGTGTTGCCGAAGCTGTTCCGGACGTAGGTCAGGACCGCGGCGATCTGTTCGTCGGTCTGATAGGCCTGCGCGGGCATGGGGCCCGGAAGCTTATACTCCTTGCCGGAGACGGTGATCGGACCCTGCAGCCCGCGCAGCTGGATGCGGATGAGGTTCTCCACCGGGCCATTGACCCAGTTCGACCGGGCCAGCGGCGGCGCAATCGGACCACCTTCGGCGTTCGGGCCGTGGCAGGCCGAGCACATGGCGAACTGTTGCTTGCCCAGGGCCATGACGGCCGGGTCGATGCCTTCGGCATGGACCACGGGCTTGATGGTCGCGATGTCCAGCGGCTTGGGCTCAGGCGCCTTCGTCACGGCGGCGCCCTTGTCGAGCGTGGCGAGCCAAGCGACGAGGTCGCGGACTTCATTGAGGGTGAGGACGCCGTCCAAGGCCGGCATGCCCGAGACCGGGGCGGTCATGGCCTTCATGTCCTTGCGGGCGATGCGCCAGCGATTGCCCGCGACGTCGACATCGACGAAATCGGGCTTCTCCTGCAGGAGCGTGCCGGTGAGCGCACCGCCGTTGGTGAGGTCGATGTTCACGGTGCCGTATCCGGAAACAACGACGGCCGAAGACTGCACGACAGATTCGAGGAGGTAGCGGCGATCCCCACGCTTGGCGATGCCCGCGAGGTTGGGCCCAGCTTCCCCACCGGCAGCATGCGAGTCCGCCGAAGCACGGTGGCAACGGAGGCACTGGCCAGCCGGCAAGGCTTGGAAGAGCGCGAAGCCATGGGCGGCATCGCCGCCTTCGAGGGCCGGCATCCACTTGGCCAAGGCATTACTGGGGTCGGCCAAAGCGCTCTTCAGCTTAGCCAAGGCATCCTTGACCGCGGCTTCCGGACGGGCCGCAGCGGCTTCCATGAGCTCAATGGCGGCGGGCGAGACGCCCTTGGCGGCACCGAGGGCGGAGAGCTGTTCGGTGAAGAGGGCTTCGACGCCGGGAGCCTGCAGCTTGGCGAGGGCCTTCCAAGCGCCTTGCCGACGGGCGGGCGAGCCGGTCTTGGCGGCCTTGGAGAGTTCGACGAGGCCCTGCGCAGGATTACGGTGCGCGAGTTCACCGATGGCGATCATGGCGACCTCGTCCTTGGCATCCTTCGCATACTTATCGGCGAGCTCGACGGCATTGGCGGGCTTGCGGGCCAGGAGCATTTCCAGCGCCTTGGCGCGGGCCGACCCGCTCAACTTCTGGTTCGCGGCCAACGTGGTGAGCGTATCCACCGGCAAGGAAGCCACGTCGAGCTGGAAGAGCGTCACGAGCTCCAAGGCGGCCTTCAAGGTATCCGAGTCACCCTTGAGCAACTGCGGCAGGGCCGCGGTCAGGCTGGCGCGGACTTCCTTCGAGTCACGGGCGGGCAGCGGCGACCAGTGGGCGGTCGACTGGTCGACCGGGTAAGGGTTGGCCCACTGGGCGAGCAGGCGCAGGGCCTCACCGCGGACTTCCTCAGGTAGTTTCTCGTCGACGGCGACACCGACGACGCGGGCGGCGTTCTGCTCACCGCCGAGGCGGAAGGCACTGTGGACGAGGCGACGGAGCATGAAGGGCGTCCATGCGCGCTTGTCGCGCGTATCCAAGAGCGCGGCGACCGCGGGACGGCCAGGCTCGAGCGCGAGGTCATGGACGGCGCGAACCGCTTCATCCGCGACCACCGTGGAGGCATCGTTCACAAAGCGGGCGGCGGACGGGTCCAGCCGGCGGCGGAGCGCGATCACCGCGGCGAGGCGGACCGAGGCGTTGGCATCCTTGGCCACGGCATCGAAGGACGCCGGGGTCTGGCAAATCAGGTCGATGGCGAAAGACCCCGCGTGGCGAAGCACCGGATCCTTATCGGCGTTCTCGCGGAGCATGGTCAGGACTTCGGGCAGGTGCTTATCGGCGGCGAGGCGACCGGCGGCGATGGCGGCGAAGGAACGGACGCGGAGCGAGGGGTCGAGGATGAGTTTGCCGAGCGGGAGTTCGTTGCCCTTCAGCGGGCTTTCCTGGAGGACGCGGATGGCTTGCGCGCGGACCTCGGCGTCGGAGTGGCTGAGCAAGGGCACGAGGCGCTGGGCGGCCGCGACGCGGTCCGCCAAGGGCGCGATCGGCGTGGACTGACCGTTGAAGGCTTCGCTGGGCGAGATCGCCGCGCCGCGACGGGCGAGGATACCCAGCCCCCAGATGCCGTGGACACGCTCCAGCGGGTTGGTCGACTTCGTCGCGGCTTCCAAGCGGTCGGCGGCGTCGGGACGGCGGGTCAGTTCGATTTGGGCGCGGAGCCGGATGCGCTGGTCGTCATGGGCGAGGAGTTGGGCGAGTTCGGCGGAACTACGCTTGCCGAAACCTTCCTTCATCAGGCTAGCCACCGTGGCCGCGGCCGCCGGCTTCATCATCTTGTCGGCGGACAGCGTGACGATGCGGCCGGCGTTGTGGGATTCCCAACCGGTGATGAAGTCGGACACCACGAGGCGACCCTTCCAGTCGTACTCGATGTCGGTCGCCGCGACGCCCCAGAGCAGCTGGTGGGAACTGGTCATCTTCATGCCGGCGCCCGCAGGCTCGACCTTGAAGGACCAAATGCCGGAGGCGCCCGCGGAACCACGGTAATCGCAGATATGGAAATGCTTGGCCTCGGCTTCGAGGTAACCGGCCCCGGGGTGGTAGGTCAGACCGGAAGGGCCCGAGCTCAGATAGGCGGTCGGCGGGATGATGAAGGCCGGCTGCACGGGGTTCTGCAGCTCCCAGACTTTTTCCGTCATCCAGCGGGACGGCGGACGCTGCTCGAGCCCGATCTCACGGTGGAAGGTGTGCATCGCCTGATGCTCCATTTCCCAGCCGGAGTCCGCGCCTTCGACGACATAGACGACGCGGGCTTGGTCGCCTTGGTCGGAGTTGTTGTCGACGGAGATGCCGTTGCCGAAATCGTCGAAGGCGATCTCCTTCGGGTTGCGCAGGCCGAAGTGCACGACTTCGAAATTGGAACCATCGGGCTCGAAGCGGAAGACGGCGCCGCGGTTGCGCGAGTCGTACTTCCTGCCTTCCTTGGTGGTGAAGTTGAAACCGCGATCGCCGATGGTCCCCCAAACTCGGCCGTCGTAGCCGATGGCGAAGCCGTTCATGTCGTGCCCGGAAAGGGAGATGCGCACGCCAAAGCCATCCTGCAGGACCTTGCGCTGGCCTTCCGTGCCGTCCTGCTTCGTGTCCTGGAGCATCCAGATGCGCGGGATACAGGCGAAGTAGACGTTATCGTCCCACGCCATGACCCCGGCGCCCGTACCATCCAGGACGTCGTTGAACTTCTCGTCGAACAGCTTCGACTTGGCGAAGACCCCGTCGGCCTGTTCGTCGGTCAGGAAGCGGATCTTCTCCGATTTCGCGGTCATCCATTCGAGGGATTTCTTGCCGGCCCACTTCTGGTGGAGCGCCAAGCGGTCGGCGGTCGTCTTGGCCGCCAGGTCGTCGTGATACCAAAAGAGGTTGTTGCGGTCATCCTCCACGCCGAAGCGGAAGCGGTGCGTCTCGGCGACGTACAGGCTGCCGTCGTTGGCGAAGGCGATCGCCGTGGGCGAAGTCACGCCGGTTTCCTTGTGGCCAGCGGTGACCTTGAAGGTCGTACCAGGCACGACGGCGGCGCTGCCTTCGCCCGCCACGCGGACGAGGTTATTGTCGGCCTTGGGCTTGGGACGGCCCCCCGAAGAGAACTTCGGCTTATTGTCGGAGGAGAACAGGAAGTGGTCGGCGGCGATGAGGCCCCAAGCGCCAACCTCGGCGTCGACGATGCGGATGACGCCTTTCTTGCCTTTGAATTCAGCGATATCCCAAACGACCTCGGCCAACGTGAGGCCGTTCTTGCCCACGGCTTCACGGACGACCTTGCCGTTGATGAGCAACTGCACGGCGGTCTTCCCCGGATGGCTGCCACCCGCGATGAGGAATCCCAGGAAAGGATGCGTGAGCAGGATGTCCGGCGAGGTCAGGGTCCCGGTCGCGGCATCGCCGCCATGACCCGAGGTGACCAAGGCGTTGCCGCCGTAGTTGCGGAACTCACCATTCACGCCATCGACCTTGCCCGCGACCGGGGCCAGGCCGAAGGCCGTACCCGTCGTCTGCCAGCTATCGAAGCCATCGCCTTCAAAGGCTTGGATGACCTTGACGTCGGCCTGCAAGGCAGCGGCGCCGACAAAAAGGGATGCGAGAAGAAACGATGGGGACCTCATGGGGATAACGGGGAGTCACCCCAGAAAAAGGGATGTTCCCCCGAGGTCGAGGATGGCTTCAAAAAACTTGCCCGAAGGGCTCCGAAATCAGCGGATTCCCGAAAGGACTTGGAATTTACCCCCGAAATGGGCCGGATGCGTCAAGGCCCGCAAGCGCCCCGTCGCCTCGCTGTCTCCCGTGGTCATGATGCGTTCCATCGCCGCACCGGCGTGCTTCACGAAAAAGGCCTCCTGCCGTTCCAGGCGAACCGAGCGGAAACCATGCCCACCCAAGATCGGCTCCAAGCGGTCCCAGAGGACGTGGCAGGTCAAGTCCTGCGACCCAAGGTTCTCAAGGATCGCGCCCGAGAGTTGATGGCTGCGGTAAGCCCGCGCGGTGCCGGCCGGCGAACCCTCGAGGCACTGGGCGATGGTCTTGCCGTAATCCAAGAGGATCACCGCACCGCGCCAACCGCCGCCGAGCAATCGCTCCAGCAAAGCTTCCGCCGCCAACGGCACGTCGAGCAACCACCCCTCGGATGCCAAAGGCAACGACGCCGCGAAGGCGGCCGCGACGGGACTCGAGAAATCCGCCAAGGCCTCCACCGTCAGTTCCGCACCATCGACCCGGACGCCGAGTTCGCGCCACGCGCCGCCTTGCACCACGAAGCGGTGGAAGGGCTGCGCATCGAGGAGTTCGTTGGCGACGAGCACCGTCGACGACGGCAACGCGGGCGCATCACCGACGCGGAAGGTCCGGACTTCAGCGAAGTCGCGGGCCACACCGGCGAAATGGGCCTGCCCGGGCTCGGCCCCGACCTCCACAAGCGTGTGCGTCGAGAGGTCGCCGACCAAAGTCCGCGCCGCCGCGGCGATCAATTCGCCGAACATCGGGCCCAGCGCCGCCGCGGTGGTGAAGTCGGTGCCGGCGGCCTTGCCGACGCGCGGGCGGTCGCTGACGTAATAGCCCAGCCCAGGCGCATACAGCGCCGCCGCCACCAAGCGAACGAAGGGCACGACCCCACCGCGGGCTTCGCGGCGAAGCACGTCCACGATCGCGGCATGGCGGGCCAGGGCGTCCATGTCCCCAGCGTGGAAGGCTCTTTTCCTTAGCGCCAGACGAAACGAGGTTGAGCCAACCCCGGAAATGGCCTGACTCCAACCCGATGATCCTCGCGATCGAGAGTTCCTGCGACGAATCCGCGCTCGCCTTGTTCGAGCCGGCCGCGGGCCTGCGCCGGGAAGTCATCAGCTCACAGGCCGAAGCCCACGTCCGCTTCGGCGGGGTCGTGCCCGAGCTCGCCAGCCGGATGCACCTGTCGGCCTTGCCCTTGCTGCTCGCGGATTACCGGAGCGAACTCGCCGCCGTGTCGACGATCGCGGTGACGCGTGGCCCAGGGCTCCTACCCTGCCTCTCCATGGGCGTCAGCCTCGCGCGCGCCTTGGCCCTGGCCACCGGCAAGCCGCTCGTCGGCGTGAACCACCTCCGCGGACACGTCCACTCGCCCTTCATCGGCCTGCACGCGCAAAAACCCGCGGCCTTTCTCGCCGCCCGGGCCGACCTGCTCCCGCACCTCGGCATCATCATCTCCGGCGGCAACACCTTGCTCGTGCGCCTCGACACCGACCTCAAGGTCACCGTCGTCGCCCGCACGGTCGACGATGCGGCCGGCGAAGCCTTCGACAAGGGAGCGAAGCTGCTGGGGCTTCCCTACCCCGGCGGCGCCCTCATCGAACAACACGCCGCCCGTGGCGACGTGCGCAAATATGTCTTCCCGCGCGGCATCCCCGAGAAGGCGGACCTCCGCATGAGTTTCTCCGGCCTGAAGACCGCCCTGCGCTACCAGCTCGAAAAGATGTCCGACGCGGAACTCGCCGCCGACCTGCCCGACCTCTGCGCCGGCTACCAACACGCCATCATCGAACAGCTGGTCGCCAAGGCCGGGGCCGCGCTCGACCGCGGGGCCTACAGGTCCGTTGGCCTCTCCGGGGGCGTGGCCAATAACCGGACGCTCCGGCAACGGCTGACGAATGTCGCGCTGCAACGCGGCCTGCCGATGCTGATCGCCGAGCCGAAACATTGCGGCGACAACGCGGGGATGATCGCCTTCGCCGCTTGGGCCGACCGCGGTTTGCCGACCGGGACCGCGGCGGCGCCCGCGCCATCGTTGACGGTGGAAGAAACCTGAGCCGAAGACCTCAACCTTGCTTCACGAGTTCCGTGAAGGCCTTGAAGTGGGGCGCCTGCGCATCGCGGACCATCGCGTAGAAGACCGTTTCGACCGGCAAGATGGTCACGCCGTGCTGACGCAGCATCGAGAAACAGGTTTCCTGATCGACCGGACGACGGGCCGTGATGGCGTCGGCCAACAACGTCACACCCATCTCCAAGCGGAGCGCATCGACCGCGGTTTGGTACACGCAGACCGGGCCTTCCAATCCACAGATGAGCAGATTGTTGATGCCTCGGTCGGATAAGGCCGCCCCGAGCTCGGGCCCCGCCAACGCGGAGAAGGCTGACTTGCCGACGACCACCGCGGACTCGCCCGCCGCCTGCCGGAGGTCGGGGTGGGTGCCACCCAGTTTAGCGGGCACCTGCTCGGTGAAGAACACCGGGATGCCGAGCAACTTGGCCGCCCCGACCGCCAGGGCGCACCGACGCAGGAAGGCCTCGGGTTCCGGCATCGCCTTGAGGAAGGTCGGCTGTACATCGACGACGAGCAGGGCCAAGTGCGGGACGGGGCTTTCGGACATGGGGAACACCTTGCCCAAGGATACCGGCGAGTCAGCCGTAAACCCATGGTTCCGCCTTTCCCCGGCGGGATGGACCCGTAAGGTAGGGCCATGAACCCGGCCCACTTACTCCTGCTCGGCGCCAAGAACTCCGTCAGCGCCATCGACCGCCAGAACGGCGGCATCGTTTGGACGACGCAGCTCAAAGGTTCGGGCTTAGGCGTCTCATTCGTCACCCTGCACGTCGACGGGCTACAGGTCTTCGCCCATGCCGGCGGTGAACTCTTCTGCCTCGAACTTTCCACCGGGCGCCTCCTCTGGCATAACCCTTTAAAAGGCCTCGGCTATGGCATCGCCTCGCTGACCACCCCGGGCGCACCCGCGAACCTCACGGCCGCCCAAGCCCAAATCATCGCCGCCCAGCAGGCGTCAGGGAGCGGTTCCGGGGGCGGTGCCTAAGTCGCCGGCCTGTGAGGGGAATGGGATTGCCCCGCCCTACCGCCTAGCCTCATTTTGTCGGCATGGATTGGCAGGTTAAACCTATTGCTCGCACCTGTGCCGCCTCCGGCCAGGAACTTCACGTCGGCGACACCGTCGTGTGCGTCGTCTTCAAGCCGCTGGGCGGCAACATCGAGCGCGCCGACGTCCTCAAGGATCACGCCAACAACTTCACCCCGAACGGCCTGCTGCTGGGTCGCTGGACCCGTGAGGTCAAGGAACGCAATGAAGAGGAACAAGCCCACCGCGCCCAGTTGCTGGCCTCGCGCGAAGAGTTCTTCCTTTCGCTGTACGACGACGCCGCGGACCCCAGCGGAGACAAGGGAGTGCTCAAGCACATCCTCGCCATGCTCCTCGAACGCAAGCGCATCATCCGCGCCATGGGTCCGGCGGACAAGGGCATGATCCCCTATCAACACGCTTCCTCGAAGCAGACTTTCCTCGTCCCCGCCTTGGACCTCCAGCCAAGCCACCTGCTGCAGGTCGGCACGGCCTTGGAAATGCTCGTCGGCTAATCTTATGTCATTCCTCCGTCCCGTCAGCCTCCTGGTGGCCGTCCTCGCCCTCGTGGGTTGCGCCACCGACAAGGTCACGCACATCGCCTCCATCTACGTCGAAGCCCCGGCTTCGACGACGTTGACGATGCGCAAGAACGTCAAGCTGCCCGTCAGCGGCATCACCATCCCGATCATGACGAAGGAGCTCACCCTCGCGGAGGACCTCCTGAGCACGACCGTCGTCGAAGCCGGCCCCAGCGACCTCCGCCAAGTCTACCTGCTCGTCCACGTGAACACGTCCGCGGCCCGCAACATCATGGACATCTCCCGCCAAGCACGCGGCAAGAACCTCGTCCTGGTGGTGAACGACACCGCCGTGGGCATCCTGCCCATCGACCAGCAGATCAACGACGGCAAGCTCATGTTCGCCGTCGAGCAAACGGGCATGACCAGCCGCGAAGCGGCCCTCTTCCTGAGCGATAAGCTGAACGCCTCCACGCTCATCATCCGCAAGGAACTCGAGCAAAAGTGAGCCGCGGCCTCAGCACGCTCCTCTGCCTGCTCCTGACCGGCCCGCTCGGGGCCACCGAAATCGTCTGGCCCACTTCGATGGATCGGACGACCCTCCGTTCCATCGAGGACTACGCCCAGCCCACGGTTTCGGGCAAGCCCGAGTCGGCGCTGTTCGGCATGGTCCGCGACGACCAGCAGCGCTTCCACGAAGGGGTCGACATCCGCCCCAGCGCCCGCGGCCCGAACGGTGAACCGCTCGACCGCGTCTTCTCCGCGATGAAAGGCAGCGTCGCCTACATCAACCAAGAACTCAACGGGCCGTACGGCAAATACGTGATCCTGTATCATCCCGAGGCCGAACTGCCCGTCTACACGCTCTACGCCCATCTGGCGTCCATCGAGAAAACGCTGAAGGTCGGCGACAAACTGCCGAAGGGGGCGGCGATCGCGACGATGGGCCACACGTCCACCAGCCCCACCGCCATCCCGAAGGAACGCTCGCATCTGCATTTCGAGATCGGCGTGATGCTCTCGGCGAACTTCGGCAATTGGTACAATGTCCAACCCGATCACCGCGGCTCCCCGAACCAACATGGAATCTGGAACGGCCAGAACCTCGCCGGCTTCGACCCGTTGCCCGTCCTCGCCCGTTCGTCGGTCAACCTCCTCGACACGGTCCGGCAATTGCCCACGGCCCTCGCCGTGACGATGCGCACCAAGCGCCCGCCCGATTTCGTCCTCCGTTACCCCGGCCTGCTCGCCCCCGGGAGCGACCCGACCAAGGCCGCCGGTTGGTATGTCGAGTTCACCTGGCACGGCCTGCCCAAGCGCTGGACCGCCCTGCCGCCCGAGAGCCAACAGCTCCCGAAAGGCGTCTGGAGCTACGTGGCCCTCGACCAGAAATTCCGGACTCAGTTAGTCCAGCGCAAGATGATCACCGCCGACGCCAAGATGCCCAGCGAAACGCTGATCCGCAACGTGGACATCTTGCTGACCGGGACGCGCTGATCAGTTGTTCCCCGGGTTCTCGGGCGAATCGAGCACGAGCCGGAGGTCCGGCCGATGCCGCGCCAGCAAGCCCTTCCAATAGGCCTGCTCAGTGAGTTGCGCGGTGGCGCGTTCAAACGGGCACACCACCCAGGCATTCAGGCGGAGTTCACGCTCCAGTTGCCCCGGCGACCACCCCGCATAGCCCACATAGGCGAACAGGCGGTACTCGCCCCGCTCCGCCAAGACTTCGGCCTCTTCGCGGCTGATGCCGAAGCGGATCGCCGCCGGCCCGCGCGCGGCGAATTTCCACCCACCCAACGCCATGCGATCCGCCGAACAGGGTCCGCCGACGTGGATCGGCACGCCCGTGAGCGGCCCCGCGCAGAACTCCGCCTGCACTTGACCGAGGTATTGGCCCATGGGCCGATTCAAGATCACGCCCATGGCGCCATCTTTCGCGGTGTGCGTATGGATCAGGACAACGGTCTCACAGAAGTTTTCGTCCCGCTGCAACGGGTGCGAGACAAGCACGCGTCCCGCGATCGACTGGAACTTGCCGGCCATCAGCCGACCAACTTCGTGACGGCGACCCCCGCCTGCGCGAACAACTCCGCGACGAGCGGGTCATTCTTGTAGTCATGCCGGTAACGCACCTCGGTGATGCCGGCGGCGGCCATGATCTTGGCGCAGTTCACGCACGGGAAATGGGTGACGTAGCAGACCGTACCCTGCAGCGAGACGCCACGCTTGGCGGCATCGGCGACGGCGTTCTGCTCGGCATGCACGGTGGCCTGCTCGTGACCGTCGCGAATCTTGGAGTCGTGCGGCGTGCCCGGCAGGAAGCCGTTATAGCCCGCGGCGACGAGTCGATTGGGATGCTTGCCGGTGGAGACGACGACGCAACCGACGTGCAGGCGTTCGCAACTGGAGCGCGAGCTGACCAAGACGGCGGTGGCCATGAAATACTCGTCCCACGACGGGCGGGCGCCCGCGTTGACGAGGGCCTCAAGCTGGCTGGCGAGTGACTCGGGGGCTTTCATCGCAGGAACCAGATTCCCGCAGGTGTCAGGCCAAGGCAAGAGGCAGTTACGCACAGGGCACCGGCCACGAGCAACAACCCCGCCGCTTGGCCAAGGAAAGGCACGAAATCACCGGCCGCCTGGGCCCGACGGAAGCCAATGGCCTGCTTCAGCGCCCACGGGGTGACCAGCAGGGGGAGCCAACCGAAGACAAGCCCAAGGCAGGCCAGCCCCCCGACTAAGTTCAAGGTGAAGAGTCCGCGCGCGAAGCCTCGGCCGAAACGGACGACTGATGTGCGCTTGTCGGCCGCGACGTCGGTCTCGTAGTCGCGCGCATTATTTGCGACGAGGATGTTGTCCGCCAGGAGGCCCAAGCCCAAGCCTGCGAGCAAGGCCGCCGTCCAGGGCATGGGATCTCCGCAGAGCCCGCACTTGCATCGAGCGGCGGTCAACCACGCCGCCCAAGCGGTCAACGCGGTCGCTTGCACGCCGAAGCAGGCGATGACGAACACATCGCCGAGTCCGTTATAGGCCAGCGGGTACGGTCCTAAGGTATACCCCAAGGCGCACACGATCGCGAGCACGCCAGCCAAGGCTAACCAAGGCGAGATAAGGCCAACGGGGCTTCCGACGACGAGTGCCAGCAGACAAGCGACCCAGATGCCGCGCTTCATCTGCGCCGGCGTGATGTCTCCGTTCGCGACGGCCCGGCGCGGCCCGATGCGTGCGGAGGTATCGGCTCCACGCAAGGTATCGCCCAGGTCGTTGGCGAAATTACAGGCGACCTGCACGCAAAGGGCGAAGCCTAAGCAGGAAGCCAACGCGAGGCTGGGATCAACGGGCCAGTCTAAACGTCTCCCATAAACATGCACCACCGCGCCTCCGACCGCGACAGGCACGGCCGCCGCGACCAAAGTCTTCGGCCGACAAGCGTCGATCCATGTGCGCAGGGCCGTCATGAAGTGCCAACAATGCCGAACGGGAGAGGTCCGAAAACAAAAAAGCCCCGGTGGCCCGGGGCTTTTCGCAGGTACCGAAGTCGCTTACTTGGACTTCAGTTCGGTCACCGTGCCGACCGAGACGGCGTCCTGCCAGTTGGCGGACATCGTACCAGCGGACTTCTTGGAGACGAACTTGGTGTCATCCGAAGCGGTGTCCTGGAACCAGCTGACGTGCGAGTCACCGAAGGCGACGTGGCCGCCTTCAGCACCCCAAACACCGGTGGTGTTGTCCCACTTGCCGGCGGTGGTCAGACCACGGGACCAGAAGAGAGGGATCTTTTCGTCGATGTTGCGAGGGGTCGGGACGAAGGTGGTCCAGGAGTGGTAGCCGTACTGCACGGAGCCGGTGGCGAAGTTCGGGTCAACCGTCTGGCTGCCGGTGGCGCCAATGAGGACCTGCTTCGGGAAGGCAGCGGATTCGTTGAGCTGGTCGGCTTCGACGTACCAGAGTTCAGCGGCGTTCAAGCTGCCGTTGTAGGAGAGGACGGCACCGAAATCGGCGACCGAGTTGGCCTGGGTCGGAGCGGTGAGGCTCCAAGCACCCTGCTTGACGAACTTGTTGCCCGTCGAGGCGAAGGCGATGTAGGCCTGGGCGATATTACGCACCTTGGTCTGGGCGGTGGACTGCTTGGCGCGCTTCATGACGCCCTGAACGCCAGGGAAGAGGACGGCGGCCAGGATGCCGATGATCGCGATAACGGTCAGCAGCTCAATGAGCGTGAAGCCTTTGCGGTTACGGGTAGGGGTATTCATGGGGTGATTGGGGTAGGCTATTAAGAATAGGTGGGTTAAAAGGGAATGAAAGCGAAAAAGAACGGAACAAACTCAATAGGGCAAGGGGAAACGAGCGCACAAAGCCGAGGCAATCGCCTTACCTTCCTCGATTTTGGCAGGATTTGAGGGGTCCGAAAGTACCACGGCGATGGCCTTGGCGATCTCCTTCATTTCGGCTTCCTTCATGCCACGGGAGGTGACGGCGGCCGTGCCAACGCGGATACCGCTGGCCTGGAAGGGGCTGCGGGTCTCGTCCGGCACGGTGTTCTTGTTGGTGGTGATGTGCGCTGCATCGAGTGCCAGCTGGGCATCCTTGCCGGAAACATTCGGATGACTCTTACGCAAGTCAATGAGGCTCAAGTGGTTATCGGTACCACCGCTGATCAGGCCGAAGCCAAGCGCCACGAGGGCATCAGCGAGGGCCTTGGAATTGGCCACCACTTGGCGAGCGTAGTCCTTAAAGTCCTGGCTAGCACACTGCGCGAAGCAGACGGCCTTGGCGGCGATGACATGCTCCAGCGGACCACCTTGGGCACCCGGGAAGACCGCGGAGTCGATGGCCTTGGCGTGCTCGGCCTTGCAAAGGATGAGGCCGCCACGAGGACCACGCAGGGTCTTGTGCGTGGTGGTGGTGACGAAGTCGGCATGCGGCACGGGCGAGGGATGCACGCCCGCCGCGACGAGGCCAGCGATGTGCGCGATATCCGCGAGGAGCAGCGCGCCGTTTTCCTTGGCGATCTGGCCGAAGCGCGCGAAGTCGATTTCGCGGGCATAAGCGGAGGCGCCGACGGTGATCATCTTCGGCTTTTCGCGCGCCGCCATCTCGGCGACTTCATCATAGTTGATGCGGCCATCGGCGCCGACGCCGTAATGGACGGCGGTGTAGAGCTTGCCCGAGAAGTTGGCGGAGTTCCCGTGCGTGAGGTGCCCGCCGTGCGACAGGTTCATCGTCAGGATCTTATCGCCGGGCTTGATGCTGGCGAAGTAAACGGCGGCGTTGGCTTGGCTGCCCGAGTGCGGCTGGACGTTCGCGTGGTCGGCACCGAAGAGCGCCTTGGCGCGGTCGATCGCCAATTGCTCGATCTTATCGACCTGTTCGCAACCGCCGTACCAGCGCTTGCCGGGGTAGCCTTCGGCGTACTTGTTGGTCAGGACGCTGCCCTGCGCTTCCATGATCGCCGGCAACGTGAAGTTCTCGGAAGCAATCAGTTCGATGTGCGTCTGCTGGCGCTTGAGCTCAGCCTTGATGAGGGCGTCGATTTCCGGGTCGAGCTGGGCGAGAGGAGTGCGGCTGATGGCAGTCATGGGAATAGGGAGATAGGTGAAAGAAGGGGAAGCAAGCGTGACAACGGAAAAGGCAGGCAATTATCCACAGGCCTCCATCTTGGCGACGCGGCGGTCATGGCGACCGCCCTCGAACTGGGCCGCCAAGAAGGCTTCGGCACAAGCGACCGCCAAGGGGAGATCGACATATTTAGCCCCTAAACACAGGACGTTTGCGTCATTGTGGCGTCGGCTCAGCTCGGCGGCGTCGGCGCTCTGGACCAGGGCGGCCCGGATACCGGGGACTTTGTTCGCGGCGATGGAGATGCCGATGCCCGTCGTGCAGACCAGGAAACCGAAGCGCGCGCGCCCCGAGGTCACGTCGGCCCCCACGGCATGCGCGTAGTCGGGATAATCACAGGAGGCCTCGGTCTCGGTGCCGCGGTCGAGGATGGTGTAGCCCTTGGCGCGCAAGGCGGCGATCAGATCGCGGCGCAAGGCCAAGCCGCCGTGGTCGCTGCCGAAGGAAAGGGTCAAGGGAGTGGTCATGGTCGGATGAAATGGTGTTTGAGGTAGGCCAACAGCGCCGGGATGGCTTCCACCATCGAGTCCCGGCATTCTTCGTAATCGCGGTAACCGCCGCCGAAGGGGTCGGGGATATTGCGGTCCGCGCCTTCCGGCAGGACATCCCGCAGCAGCAGGACGTGCTCAGGCAAAACATCGAAGCGCTGGCGGAGGGCGGCCAGGTGCGACTCCGTCATCCCAAAGACCACGATGCTCCGATCGAGATCCGCCTGCGTGAGCAAACGGCTCCGGTGGCTTTTGAGGTCCTGGCCGATGCGTTGCATGGTCTTGACCGAATTAGCCGAAGCCGGATCACCCGGATGCGCCGCCAAGCCAAAGGAGGCGACTTTCAGCGTTTCCAGCCCCCCTGCCCGCTTCGCCAAGGCCGCCCGCAACAACGCCTCCGCCATCGGACTGCGACAGGTATTCCCTGTGCAGACAAACGTCACGGTATCGCGTTCGACAGGCATGGACGAAAGGGTGTCGAGGCGGGCGGTCGGTTCAACCCGTAATCAGACGGCCCCGTCGCGACGGAGCTGGCGATAGCCGATATCCCGGCGGTAATGACAGCCGGTGAACCGGATCTGCGGGACCACGGCATAGGCCTTTTTCGCCGCTTCCGCCAGCGTCGCACCATGGGCCACCACACCGAGGACACGGCCGCCGGAGGTCACGACCTCCCCATTCGGCAGGCGCTTGGTGCCGCCATGGACGATATCCACGCCCGCCGGGAGCTGCGTAGGCAAAGAGATGACGTCGCCCTTGCGAATGTCGCCCGGGTACCCGCCCGCGGCGAGGACGACGATGATCGTCGAACCTGGGCGCAAGCGCACCGAGGCCGAGCGGAAGGTGCCGGCGGCGATGGCTTCCATGATTTCGACCGGGTCGGTCTCCAACGAGGGCATGAGGACCTGGCACTCCGGATCGCCGAAGCGGACGTTGAATTCGACCACGCGCGGGCCGATCGCAGTCACCATGATGCCGACGTAAAGCGTGCCGCGGTAATCGATGCCATCGGCTTTCAAGCCACGCAAGGTGGGCACGATGATCTCTTCGCGGAGACGGCGCTCCACTTCCGGGGTGACGACGGTCGTCGGCGCATACGCGCCCATTCCGCCCGTATTCAGGCCCGTGTCGCCTTCGCCGACGCGCTTATGGTCCTGGCTCGGCGGGAGCATGAGGTACTCTTCGCCGCAAACCATGAGCATGATCGAGGCTTCCTCACCCTGCATGAATTCCTCGATGACGACTTCGTCGCCCGAGCTGCCGAAGACCTTGGTCTCCATCATGTCGCGCAAAGCCGCTTCGGCCTCGGCGTGGTTCATCGCGATGACGACGCCCTTCCCCGCCGCCAGGCCCGAGGCCTTGATCACGATGGGGACGGGCTGCTGCCGGACGTAAGCCAAGGCGGGTTCCAAGGAGCGGAAGGTCTCGGCCGCCGCAGTGGGGATCTGGTGCCGGAACAGGAAATCCTTGCTGAAGGCCTTGCTGGCTTCGAGGCGCGCCCCGGCCTGCAAAGGACCGTAGGCCTTCACGCCCGCGGCTTCGAGGACGTCGACGACGCCATGGGCCAAGGGCACTTCGGGGCCGACGATGACGAACTGCGTGCCCGTGCGGCGGACGAGGTCGAGGACCGCGGCGCCGCTGTTGATGTCGACCTCGAGGCATTCGGCTTCGAGCGCCATGCCGCCGTTGCCGGGCGCGACGCGGACCTTCCCGACGCGGGGGCTCCGGAGGCAGGCCTTGAGCAACGCATGCTCACGGCCGCCTGAACCAAGGATGAGAACGTCGATCTTGTCCTGCGGTGCCATGCCCCTATTCCTGCCGCGGAGCCGCCTTAAGGGAATAAAAAAGAGGCCCGGCTCAAAATTGAACCGGGCCAGCTTTAAATTGGTGCTCAGGCCGGGACTTGAACCCGGACACCTTACGGCACATGCACCTCAAGCATGCGTGTCTGCCATTCCACCACCTGAGCAATCTAAGGAAGGTGGAAAGTGGAACACCCGGGCATCAGTGCAAGAAAAAAGCGTTTGTGCCCACGCTTGCCAAGCGAGGCATCTTTGCCAACTCTCGACCCGCAATGTCTCCCGATCCGGCCGATTCGTCCCGCCCTCCCGAAGATTCTATCAAGCCGATAGACCTTTCTTCGCTCGGTTTTGGCCCTTCTTGGGTCGACGGCCCGAACGAAAACATCGGCGCTAGCCGGGGTTCCCGCCGCGAAGGCGGCGACCGTCCTTCCTTCCGTGAGGGCGGCAACCGTGGTCCTGCCCGCGGTCCAGGCGGCCCCTCCCGTGGTCCCGGTGGTCCGTCGCGTGGCCCTGGTGGTCCGTCCCGCGGTCCGGGCGGCCCTTCGCGTGGCCCACGCGATGACCGTCGTGGTCCGAGCCGTGACGACCGCGGCGACCGCTTCGAATCCGAACCGGCCATCCCCCAGATGGTGGTCACCTCCGCCTTCTTCCCTGACGACGCCAAGTTCGAATTGCTCGGTGACGCGATGAAGAAGAGCCAAATCACCTACGAGCTCTTCAGCGTCGCCTTGCTGATCCTCGACAAGGAAGACCGTCTTTCGATCGTCATCAAGCCAGCCGACGCCGAGAAGCGCCCGGATGCGACGCTCTCGATTTCGGTCCCGGACAGCGTGCCCTTCCTCACCGAAGCCGAAGCGGTCAGCCACGTGCTCAACCGCCACCTCGACAAGTTCTTCGATACGGTCGAGGTCGAAACCGAAGCCCCGAAGGGTTCCTTCTTGATGGTGGCCCGCTGCAAGCGCACCGGCGCGATCCTCGGCTCGCCGACCCACCACAGCTACCAGAAGACCCTGCGCGAACACCACGCCCGCACCTGTCCCAACGCCCCGTTCGACCGCTTCAAGGCCGACCTCGAAATGGTCCGCGAACCCGAAGCCATCGAGGCCTGGAAGAAGTCCATGTCCACGCGCACGGAATACGCGCCGAAGGACCGTCAGGAAGGCGAACCGGAACGTCTCGAAAGCATGGACGCCGCCCGCGGCTTCCTGCTGGCCTTCCGCCGCGAAGCCACCGTCATCTCCCGCAACCAAGTCCGCTTCCCGGGCCGTCTCCTCGCCGAGATGCCCCCTGGCCCGCTCCGTGATTGCGTGCGTTACGCCCTCGACCGCCAGCGCGACTTCCCGCTCGACACCGCCAACGGCATCCGCGGCCGCCTCCGCAAGGAAGGCTTCCACCTCTACAAGAAGGGCTCCAAGGGCATCACCTACGCTTGCGGCGTGCGCCGCAAGTGCCGCGACCCGAAGTCCAGCTTCAGCGATTCGATGCAGAAGATCTTCGACTGCCTCGACAAGACGTCCGGCATCCAAGGCAAGGACGTCGCTGTCGCCGTCGCCGGCGAGGCGTCCGACGACGCCGCCAAGGCGCGCGTGCTGGCCGACCTGAACTTCCTCATCGGCGAAGGCTACATCGCCAAGCTCCATGACGGCCGCCTCTTCGCCCAGCCGGTGCTCAGCACCCAGGCCCAAGCCAAGGAAGAAGCCGCCAACGAGGACGCGTCCGAAGAGAAGTAAGCGCGAGCGCGGCGAGCTTTCGAAACACAAGGGCAGCACCAGGTGCTGCCCTTCTTGTTTCTTGCCTTGGTCAGCTATGCCTCGAGGTAGGGGCGCCACGACGTGGCGTCCGCCCGAAACCGTAGACGGCACTCATCGGGATTTGGCTCTGCCACAAGAACCCACACCGCTGGATGACAACGGACGCGACGCAGTCGCGCCCCTACCAGACCCTACCCGACCCTTCCCCTACCCTCCTCCGACTCTTCCCCGACTCTTCCCCTACCCTTTCCCGACTCTCCCTTACTTCCAATTCTCCGCGATCCAAGGGGTCGGGAGGACTCGGCGGTACCACTTGCCGCTGCGGCCGACCAAGGCGTCCGGCGGATTAGGCACGCCATGGAAGACGATGATCTTGGCGCCTGCGGGGATCGTCGGGGTCTGGAAGAACGAAAACGGAAAATACTTCACGCAGTGGCGCTTGAAGCTGCGGCACCAGGTCTCCGGCCAATAGCCGACCTTACCCTGCGCGCTCAGGTGCGCGGTGAGGAACTCCTGTTCGTTGCGGTGGCGCTTGCGGACGGCTTCCAAGTTCTCCCGGAAATACTCCAGGACGTCGGGATGCGCGCCGGCGGTCCAGCGGTAGACGGAGGAGTTGCCGGTGTAGTCGCCCTTCTGCCAATCGCGGATGATCAGGAATCCCCCCGGCTGCTGGAAGAAGGAATCCATGTTGCCGACGATGACGATGTCGATGTCGAGGAAGAGGACTTCGCCCTTGAGCTCCGGGCCACCCGGAGCACTGAGGTCGGGCGAGAAAGAGACGAGCTTGGTCCAGCCGCGCTCGGGGGCGCCGGCCGGGAGCTTGAGGCTCGGGATCGGGAAAGTCTCAATCCCCGGATTCAAGCCATCCTTGTTGTCGGTGAGGCAAACGAAGCGATGCGGGATCGTCAGATGCCGCTGCACCATCGAGTGGAGGCGGTTGACGTATTCGGGACCATACTTGGTGCCCCACTTCATGCAAAGGACGGTAGCCATACGAGAGCCACATCGTGGGCGAGGAATCGCCCGCCCTCCAGAGCAAACCGCTGCCCATACCGAGCTTTCCGCCGCTTGCAGGTCACTGCACCTTGGGTAAAGTCACAGGGATGAGCGACGACGACTACACCCCGGACGACGGTAGCGACCACGACCACACCGACAAGGACGGCAGTTTCTACGAAGAGCAGCATGCCTGGGATAAGATCGACCGCGAAGTCGGTGAATCCCGCCGGGGGAGCTGCTTGCTCCTGCTCTTGGCCCTGCCGAGCGCGGGCTTGCTGGCGTTGGTGTGGTAAAGGCGGCCGCTGTGGGGAATCCTGCAGCGGGGCAGCGCTGCAAGCGGCCATAACCGCCTTAGCGCAGGGACCGCAGCCAGGCGACGAGGTCAGCCAGTTCCGCCGGCGTGAAGGCGGCGTCCAAGCCACCCGGCATCAGGCTGGTCTCCAATTGGGTCTCACTCACCACCGTGGTGGGCGGTAGGGTCTGGAGCTGGCCGGCCGCGTCCATCAGCACAAGGCCGTCGGGCCCGCGGGACTTGATCAGGCCGACGTGGTTCCGCGCATCCGCGGTGACGACGGCATGGAGCTCATAATCCCGCGCCAGGGTATTGCTGGGGAAAAGGATGCTTTCGGTGAGTTCACGCTCCGTCCGGATCGCCCCGATCCGCGAGAGGTTCGGCCCGATGGCTCGACCGACTTCGCCGACTTGGTGACAGGCTAGGCAGGCCCCTTTACCCGCAGCGAAGAGCTTCGCACCGGATTCCGGACGGCCGCTACGCACGGCTTCCTGGGCCAAGGCATCGAGCTTCGACTTTTTGGCTTCGGTCGCGGCCAAGGCGGCGTTGAACGCGGGCTCCATGACCTCAAAAACAGGTCGCGGCCACTTGGCGAAGGCCACGCGGACTTCGTCCGGCTGCAAGGTGCCGAGTTGCGGCGACTGGGCGAAAGCCTTCGCAATCCGCTTACCTTGCTCCGGGGTATACTTCCGCTGGTTCCGGAGAAAATCGGCCTGCTCGATCGGCCCCGCCTGCATGAGTACAGGCAGGAAGCGATCCAGCTGCGCATCGCTGAGCTGGGCCTCCGCCAGGCGGCGCGCCGCCTCGATCCGCGGACCGGCCTGACCGGCATCCGCGAGTAGTTCCAAGAGGAGATCGAAGGCCGCGGGGCTCAATTTGCTGCCGGCATCCGAAAGGGCTAAGAGCGCCCGCAGACGCAAGGCGGCCGGCCGGGTCTTCTCCGCGGAGAAAGCATTGAGGCGCGCATCAAAGCTGCGGTGCTTCACGCGCGCGATGGCTTCGAAGAGCACCGGACTCGGGTCTACGCCAAGCAAAGCAAGCAACGCGGGCCGCCACTGCTGCTCGGGCAACTTGCCGGTGGAGCCAGCGATGGCCTTCAAAGCCACCTGGCTCACGGGCCCTTGCTTGGACAAGGCCACCGCCAAGGCCTCCGCCACCCTGGGACCGCTGGCGAGCGTGGTCCCCAACTGTTCAAAAGCCCGGAGGCGACGGTCGGACAGCGCCGATGCCGCCAGCCAATCCGTGAAAACTTTGCCGACGCGGGCATCGGCATCGGGAGCCTTACCGAGCGCCGCGACGGCATTCGCGGCCAGCGCGGGCTCCGCCGCATCTAAAGCGGTCGCCGCGAAATCGTAGACCGTCGCCAGGTCTTCCGGCTTGGTCGCGACCTGCGAAAGAATCCGCAGGAGCCGGGCCTGCTGTCGGGGGGAGGTGGCGGCCTTGAGCTGCCCCACGCCAAAAGCCTGCGTCTTCATCGCGGCGTATTCGGCCGCATGTTCGAGAAAAGCATCGAGGGGCATATCCAATAGCTCCAGCAACGCGGCGCGCGCAGCCGGCGTGCCGACCATGCGGAAGGTGAGCTGCTCGCAGGCCCGCCGGGCCACGGCGGGATCGGCCGACGCCAAATCGCGGGCGATATCCTCGTCGCTGAGCACGCGATAAGGGGAAGGCTTCGCGGGCGCCAAGGTGACCGGCTTGATGGGACGAACGCGATAGATGCCGCCCGGGACGTTCGCCGAGTTGAGGAGACTGGAGGGGCAATGCGGGTACCAAGTCCCGGTATCGAGGACGAGGAGTGAACCGTCCGGGGCTTCGACAACGTCGGTGAGATGGGCGCCCGTCTTGGTGAGGCTAAGAAATTCTTGTTCGGAGGCGCGGTAACCAGCGCCTTCCTTCTGGAGTTCAAGACGGATGACCTTCTGCGAGTTGTAGAGCGAAACCATGAGTTGGAGGTTTTCGGGCGAAGCGGCGAGGGCCGGGGCGAGCTCGTTGGCGCGCGACCAGAGGGCGCACCCACTGGGGACCATATGGCCGAGGTTGGAGACCAAGGGCATCTTCTCGTGCGTGCGGAGTTGATCGGCGACGATGTGCAACCAATCCGGGCGGGTATAGATACCGCCAAGCTGCCACTGTCCGATGGTGTCATGCCGCGGGACACCGTTGTAAAGATTACAGGTCCCAAAAATCTCCCCGGTCGGCGCGAAGGCCAAGCCAGTCGGGTTGTCCCCGCAGATGAGCGAATGCCAGCGGACGTCCGAGCCATCGAGGCGCATCGACCATACCCCGCTGGCCATGCCTTTATGCACCAACGTCCCATCCTGCTGCTTCACTTCATGTCCCTTGCGACCATGGGTCCAATAGAGGCGGCCATCCGGGTGCAACCACGGGCCATGCACGTCGGCACCATTGGCGCTCCACTGGAAACCACCGACGAGCAGGGCTCGCTTCTCCGCGACGCCGTCGCCATCCGCATCCGTGAACTTCCAGATACCGGGAGGCGACGCGACATACAGCGCACCGTTCGCCCAACAGGCGCCTTTCGGGACGGTCAGACGATCGGCGAAGACCGTGCTGCGGTCGAACACGCCATCGCCATCGCGGTCTTCCAACATGACGATGCGTCCGGCCCGTTCTTTCTCATGCTGACCGACGCCCCATGCCACGCCCGGCGAGTCGCCGACAAACAGTCGGCCCTGCGCATCGACGCAACCCAGCGTGGGATGGGCGACCATCCCGGCGGGGACCGCGTTGATGAGTTCAAAGCCCGGGGGAAGCTTGGCGGCCGGAGCCACCCCAGCGCCCTGCCCTTTCGTCAAGGTCATCTCGACCGGACGAGCCACATAGGCCGGCACGCCTTTCGCCCGCACCGGTTCGGCGGCGGGGGTCGCGGTGGTCTTCTGCGGAGGGGCCGGCGGCGGGGTCCACTTTTCGGTGAAAGCACCAAGGGGATGCAGCTCGTAACGACGCACGAACATTTCGGCGGCTTCGGTCTGCAGTAGGATGCGGCCCCCGCTGGGCTTGCACTCGAAGGCGCGGTTCACGAGGATACCGTTGGTGAAATACTCCAAGGTATCGCCCTTCGCGATGACCTCGAAGCGCGTCCACTCGCCAAAGGGCGATTCGACATCTTTCCGTCCGCGATAACCTAAATTGTCCTTCCAATCGACGTCGCGGTGCTGCCAATTGAGGCGGCCGCCCGTCATGGTTACGCGAGGTGCACCCGGGGTCCAAATGGCTTCCTTATCGCGGTCGCGTCCCAGTTCGGCGCTGATCGAAACGGGCAAAGGAATGCCGTCCGGCGTCTTGGCGCTGAGCACGAGGATATCACCGACGCCGCCTTCGATGATCTGCGCTTCGATGCTGGCCATCCAAGCGCCGCCTTGCGCACCGATGGGCCCGAAGCAGTGCACCAGAATGCCGTTGTCGCGGGAGCGCTTCGTCCGATTACCCCAGGTCTTCTCACCCCACTTGAATTCACAGACGAGGTGATAATCCTTGTAGGCGCCTTTCGTGACCATGCTGCCGTAGCCTTCGCCGCTGACGCGCAGCGCGCCATCGGGCTGAAGTTTATAGACCTCCTTGGGGTCGCCATGGATATCGGCCTTCGGGTTGATGTGGTAATCCATCTTCCCGTCGCGCACATGGTCGAGGAGGTTGATGACCTTAGTGACGACCTCTTGCGGCGGCTCGGGCGGGAGGACGGGGACGGGCTTGGCGGGCGGTGTGGTCTGCGCCCACGCACCAAGCGCGCAGAGCAGGACCGAACCGTACGCCAGCCAACGGGGTGTTGGGGTAGGACTCATGGGTAATATACAGGACTAAACCCCAGGTAGGATTGTTCCAGCAGGTTTCACCCTAAGCCTGAAAAACTTAGGTCGCTTGTCGGTCAAATAGCCCAGACACGGGCAGACCGCATGGGACTACCGACGGTTCAGGCCAACGGGAGCCAAGCCCGCAGAATAGCTCCGACCATTGTCTACCTATACGTCGACTTATCGGCCACTTGTCGACCGGACACTCGCTCAAAAAAACGGTCCAGCGTCCATTCCATCGCCACACTTTTACTCCCGAGGTAGGGGAAGTGTCCGTAATAGAGCCCTAACTGTTCGGACGCCTCGCGATAACTCCCGCCACGAGTGGCCACGAACAGCGCACAGGCCAATCCGGTTCGATCCGACCCCGCCCGGCAATGAACCAAGAGCGGCTTCGGCGCGTCGCGCAACACCCGCAGGAGTTCCGCCAACTGCTTCTCGTCCCACTCTTGGTTCGCTGAAAGCGTCAGGTTACGGAAAAACACACCGTGCTCCTGCGCGACCCTCGCTTCACCCTCGTACCAGTCGGCACCAGGCTGTGGCCCGCACAAGTTCAACACCGATTTAATGCCATGCTGATTAATGGCCTTTTCTAGGCCATCAGCCCCGAGCCGCGACGAGCGGAAAAGCACGCCCTTGTCGACTTCGTGGAAATTCCCACGTCCATGGACGTATGCGTAAGCCCCCGCCACCAGCAACAAGGCGAACAGGCCGAGGTTGCGGACCGCTTTGCCAAGCCAGGAGAGGTGCTGGGGGAATGACATGCGCGGATGTTACCGAGGGATTAAGCCTTTTCAGCGGCGACCGTGTCACAAGATTTGGACGGCCGCCGCGAGCCGGTGAAGCACGCCCCGGGAAGCGTCCGCCCCACCAAGGCTCCGCAAGCCTCGCTCTACAGCGCCAGCATCCGCCGCCGGAGTTCCGCCGTGTCGGCGCGCACATCGACCCCGGTCGGCCGAAAGGGTTCACCGAGGGTGATCGTAGCCCCCCGACGGTAAAACGGCCACAGGAGGAAAAGCAGGATGTTCTGCGTGGTGATGGAATAGCGCTTCACCCAAGCGCCCGGATAGTTGCCGTACCGGATCCGCATCGGGACCAGCGGAACGCCCGCCTGTGCGGCGATGCGGACAGCGCCAGTCTTATAGGGCAAGAGGTCCTCACCGAGGGCCTCGACCAGTCCGGTCGGACAAATCGCCACGGTCTCCCCCGCTTGTAAGAGCCCAACGGCCGTGGGTATCGCGACCTGGACGAAGCCCCAGCGAATCGCCCAACGTTTCAAAAACGGGAAGGTGAACACCTGTGGGTCGACCAAGAGGCGGGCCTTGGGGCAGACCAAGCCGAACAGGAACACGTCGCGATAACTCGGATGGTTCGAGCAGAGCAGCACGGCGCCAGCGGGCAGACTGCCCACGATCTTCACTTCACCCACCAGCAGACGGACCAGCCCCACCGCCGGCTGCGGGCTAACGTGCACGGGTTCTCCAATCGACATACCCAAACTTTAGCCCAATTGACCCCCGAAGCAACCCCACTTCCCTCCCCTGCCTCCACGCCAACCGAACACCCCTGCCATCGTCAGGATTAACAGCAAAGCCATCGAGAACGACGGCGTAGTCGAGTGCTGGCACCACGATTGAAACCACCCGAGCTGGGGAGGCCGCTTAGAAAGGTAAGCGGGCGACGCAGCGCTCCCCCAAGTCAGCGTTAACTACTCCAGACGTCTCCGACGCAGAAATAAAGTAAGGCGACCAAAATGAAACCAGCGGCCACGATTAACACGAGTGTATCCATGCGACGAAAGACACAGAGAAAGGCCAACCCGTCCATTAACCATATCCCCTAGAGAAGCCTGAGTTCTTTAACCTAAGCGCTCATTCTTCCGTCGACGTTTTCTTCGCCCGCAAGGCCCGGCGCCGGACCTGCCAATCCGGATGCTCCCGGAGGTACTGAATCAAAGCCGTGACAATCGGACCCGAAGCATCGTCGGGGTGACACCAACCCATCGCCTCGACCAACTCACGGTTGCCACGCCAAAGACCAAGGTTGTTGCGGATCCACATCCCCAAACCAAAGTGCGTATCGGCGTCATCCTCCAACAGCGCGATTTCCTTGAGTGTCCCGACGTTCAAGGTCTTCAGGCAATACTCCACCGCCGCCGGTACCGTCTTCGGGTAGTTCTTCTTCTTGGGCATGGGCTCCATGTGCCCAAACCAAACCACTTCGCAAGGGGTCGCCCTGAGCCCCGCCAAATCATATCCCGTGGCGACGGAGGCGGAGCCTCCGCCGATCTCCTGGGCGCCGAGGAGCTCGCAGGTGCCGAGCAAGCAGATCACCAAGATGAATGACGTTAGCCAACGCAAAGGGGGGAGTGTTGAGGTTGCCACGGCTAGTCAACGCGAGGCCACTAAGTTCGTTCTGTCAGGTGGAAAGTCCAGATTACTGGACCAACAATCCATGACTACCCCTCCCCCTCCCCCGAGCCCGCGCTTGCGGGGGGCCACGCGCCGCGGCATAGAAAGCATGTCGCCAAGATGAACCTTCACCTGAACACGGACCATGCATGGGAGCTCGAGGGCAACCATGTCCCAGCCGATCTCCTGAGGGCATTGCGCCTGATTTGCGCGCCTGGAGACAGGCTCGTCTTCGGGTGCTATGACATATCCGAGGCGGCGGATTCCGCGCTCCTAGCCATGGGGGCCCGCGAACCGGATCCGCCGCAGGAAGTCGGGCTCAACACCAGATGCTACTCCTGGAACAGGAAAGAGTGGCCGAAGGCCAGGGCGTTCGAGGTCATCTATGACGACGCGACCTTGCTTAGACTGGTTGCGATCTCCAAGTTGAAGGGCGCCGGCAAGGGAAACCTCCGTGACAGCTTCTACGATGATGTCGCTGTCTACAGGGCTGGGCCCGAGACGCTGGGGCTGGTCAACTTCAATCACGCCTCGAACGGGCAAGTCTGCTATCTATCCGGCCGCATCACACGTGAGGTGGCCACGGCTTTTTCAAAGGAAGCGGGCATGACATGCCAACAAGTGGCGTATCCGCCGCGCCAACCGTAAGCCTAGGCACCAAGACCATGGGTGAGCACCACCCCTCCAAAAAACACTAAGCCTTGGGGAGGTCAGACAGGTAGCCTGGGAGGTCGCCGCAGAGCTCTCGCCCGCGGCGGTCAAGGCGCTGGTGGGGGCGGCGACCGGGCCGGAAGGCCGGGTCGTCTGCCGGACGCTGAAGGCGAACCGCAACGCCCTCCGCTACCGTCCGCGCCTGAGCGCGTCGGCGGCGGAGATCCGCAAGGTCGTCATCGAGCTATCCAACTGTTATCCGACCCAGGGCTTAGCGTTTTTTTGGAAGGCGATCTCCATGATGCGCATCCGGACGGCCTGGTCGGCCACGATCCGCGCCATGTGCTCGATCAGCTTCTCTTGCTCCCGCATCTTCACCGCGTCCGAGGGCGCCAGCAGGTGCAGCTGGTCCCTCCAGCGCTTCAGGGTGCCGGGGGTGATGTTCATGTCCTTGCAGATGTCGGAGGCCGGTCGGCCTCCGTCCTGCTGCTGGAGGCCCGGATCCTGGCCTCGTTGGGGCTGTTCTTAGTTATTTTGGTGTTGTTGTAAACACCCCCCGAAAGTTACACTCCGCTGGACCAACAAACCGTGACTACCCCAGGTTGCGCACCCGGCAGGATAATCCGAGGCTCCTGACAAACAAACCGTCACCACCCCAGAGCAACATGAAGGACAAGCACCGTATCGGCTTAGCAAGTCTGCCGGACCGCGAAAAACTCGTCGCAGAGATTTTCTTTGGAGATATGCAGTGGGCAGAAATCAACCAAGAAAGGGGAGATCTGGAAGTGGAGTTCTACCCAAGGACCGACGGAAAGCCTTGGGAGTTAAAGTACGACGACGCAGTGAAGGCGTTAAATCAAGCAAAGCAAAGACTGATGGGTTCCCAAGGAAATGAAACGTAGGCGCAACCCGGGTCGATGGTAATGGCCTCGATACCGTTGGTTACCCACAATAGCGACCTTCATTCACGTTCGACATGCGAGGGCCGGCCGCAACCATCTCATCGCTATGCCAAGCCCAACCAACGCCCGCGCGTCGGTGACACGGATAATCCTCCTCCTGGCGACTTTCCTTGGAGCAGCCCCCGCATCAGCCGACCCGCTCGTCCTACATGCGACGCAAGCCCAAGAGGTACGTAGCCTGCAGGCGTTTCAACCGGGCGGGCTAGCTGCCTTCTACATGACGGGCCAGCTGGCCGATGCGCCCCACCTCATTTGGAAGGTCACCCTGACGGAGTCGGCAACCTATCGCGTTACGGTGTTGGCCAAATGTCAGGCGCCCGGAGTGAGACCGCGCCTTCACCTCGGAGCTACCGAGACGACCGTGGCGGCAGATTCCTTGACGCGCTCATGGGATCGCTTGGAGATCGGAGTGGTCGCTCTGCCGCAGGGGGCGAACGTTTTGAAATTGGACCTGCTGCCCCCCGAGCGCCCAGTGGGTCGAGTTGACCTCCAAGCGCTTGAACTGACGAAGTTGGATCATGCCCGGACATTGGAAACGAGGGCCCATGATGCCCGTGCAGACACCAGCTGGATGCGTCACGCGGGATTCGGCGTGATGCTGCACTGGACCCGCGAATCGGCGCCGGCCCAAGGGCCGACGAAGCCTTACGCCCAAGCCGTGGAGGACTTGGATGTCGATACCCTTGCGGAGAAGCTCCGCTCGACGGGCGCCGGCTTCGTCGTCTTCACCACGGCCCACGGGTACCAGGACTTCCCTGCCCCGCTGGCCGCATTGGATAAAGCCCTCCCGGGACGGACCAGTCGGCGGGATCTCATTGCGGATTTGGCGGCTTCACTCCAGCGCAAGGGCTTACGCTTGATGCTCTACCACAACCCTGGGACGGCGCAGGACCCCGCTTGGGTGGAAGCATCAGGCCTCAACAGCACGGATCGCACCCGCTATTTCAATCTGTGGCAGGCCATGATTTCCGAAGCGGGTGAGCGCTATGGCGACAAGCTCGCTGGCTGGTGGTTCGACGATGGCGCCACGCGGCTCTACCCGCAAAACGCCCCTTGGGCAGCGTTGCATCGCGCCGCTCGGTCGGGCCACTCCGCCAGACTCATTGGTTTCAACTCTTGGGAATTACCGTCCGTCACGGATTGGCAAGATTTCGACTGTGGTGAGGGGCTCCGAGAACCACGCGGCCGCGAAGGCCGCCTGCAACCCATGGGGGATGGCGTTTACCGTTCCTCCTCAAGGAAAGGTCAGCAAGCCACCGCATGCGTCACCCTGGAGAACGGCTGGCTGCATCGCGACTCGGGCCAGATGCCCTCGCCACCAACGTGGACGGAACCAAGCCTGAAGGACTATCTCACGCGGTCGCGCCAGTCAGGCTTAGTGCCAATCATCAACCTTAAGGTCACCCAAGAAGGCCTACTGGGACCTGCGAGTTTACATCTGCTGCGTCGGGCTGCCCAAAAGTAAAAAGCCCCTTCGGGCTCACCGAACGAGTACTCATCCTTCCTCACGCGCTGACGCGCGGAGAGGGAGGGATTGATTCCGCTTCGCTCCAGGGCTCCGCCCCGATGCCTGCGGCATCGCCTGCTCGGCCTAGCGGCCTTCGCCGAACCCAAGGGTTCTCATCCCTCCTCACGCGCTCACGCGCGGAGAGGGAGGGATTGATTCCGCTTCGCTCCAGGGCTCCGCCCCGATGCCTGCGGCATCGCCTGCTCGGCCTAGCGGCCTTCGCCGAACCCAAGGGTTCTCATCCCTCCTCACGCGCTCAC
>Ga0222712_10000186_pt1 | contig 90398 bp, 129 predicted proteins | sample C33_657DmetaG_FD_165043 | JGI IMG/M metagenome (GOLD analysis project Ga0222712, IMG submission 165043) | Estuarine water microbial communities from San Francisco Bay, California, United States - C33_657D | ecosystem: Environmental > Aquatic > Marine > Unclassified | place: USA: California... | reverse complement strand
GGTAGAAAATATTTTAATGGAATCCACGCATTCGGACAAAAGTTCAAAGATCATCAAAAGAGATTATAGTCTTCCATATATAACGGAGTTATAAGGGGGAATGGGGTATACTATTTCGCCGTTTTTTGCGAGATTTTTTTTGCGGAATTTTTGCGAATTGTTTGTAATGGTATAATTAAACATTATGGCACTAAAGACAATTGTTAGATTAGCAGATCAGAATTCAGGATTTTTAACAAATCAATCTGCATCAACACAATATTTAACTCAATCTTCTGCCTCTACTATCTATGCACCAATTATTCCAACAACACAAACTGGATTTAGAAACAAAATTATTAATGGTGGATTTGATATTTGGCAACGTGGATCTACTTTTACTTCTCCAACTGGAGGAACTTATACTGCTGATAGATGGCGTGGTGGCGGATCTGGAGCAACTGCTGGAACATTTACTTTTGCAAGAACTGCTTTAGGTGTAACTGATTTACCTTTAACTGAAGCTGGATTGACTTACTATGCTAAGCATACACAAACTGTAGCACCATCAGCAAAACATAATATTGAAAATCGTATTGAAAATGTAAGAACTTTTGCTGGTAAAACTGTAACTTTATCTTTTTATGCTCGTCTAAATTCTGGAACTATGGATTTAAGCTTTAGTATTGTTCAAAGTCTTGGAACTGGTGGCACTGGAAGCCCTACAACTGTATTTCCAACAATTAAAAACTCTTCGGGAACTACTATTACTACAGCAACCTCTTCCTGGGCAAGATACACCGCAACATTCACAGTACCTTCTCTTTCTGGAATGACAATAGGAACTGCTGGAGATGATTATTTGTCATTAAGTTTAGATACGCCATCATCAGGAACATGGAATTTTGATATAGCTGGAATTCAACTAGAAGAAGGATTATTTGCCACCCCATTTGAACAACGTCCTATTGGTATGGAACTAGCATTATGTCAAAGATATTATTTAAATCTTGTAGAACCAAATAGTACTACTGATTTTAATTTTCCAGTAGTAAGAGAATCAACAACAGCTGCCGCAGCTACTGTATTTTTACCAGTCACAATGAGAACAAGACCTTCTATTTCAGCATCAAATCTTGGCAGAATGGTAATGAGGGATACCTCTTTTAATATTACGGGTGTCCCATCGGTTAGTGCAATAAGTGTTAGTACTAGCGGTCCTTCTTTGACTGTAGTAACCTTATTAATAACTCATGGTGCTGTTGCTGGAACTGGAGTATTTTGTGAATGGGATATATTAAATACAACAACTAATTTTGCTCTTAATGCAGAGCTTTAATATTAAATGATATAATTAAAATACTATGTCTACAATATTTCCATTATCAGCAAGTGCTGGTCAAGTTTTTAATGGATATACCTTCGATGGTACTAGCTGGAATATAAATGGAATTGATTTAAATGAAAATTACCTTGAAGAATCTTCAGCAAGTGCTACATATTTAACACAGGTTTCTGCATCTGCAACTTATTTAACTCAGGCATCTGCTTCTACTACATATCAAGTAAAAGTAGCAAATATAGATGATACTGAAATAGGATATTTAAATAATGCAAGTGCAAATATTCAGACACAATTAAACGCTAAAGCAAATCTATCTGGTGCAACATTTTCTAACAATATTATTGCCCCAGAAGTTCGTGCTACTACAAAGCTTGTTGGACAAACTGTTGGTGGAGATGAAGGTGGAGAGATACTTCTTGGAAAAGCTGCTACAAATACAACCCTTACTGGAGATGGCGTAACAATAGATGTTTGGCAAAATAGATTAAGAATATTTGAACAAGGTGGAAACGCTAGAGGTGGATATTTTGACGTATCTACTCTTGCGAATGGTGTTACAACTAATTTAACTCCTGGATTAGCTAAAATGATTCCAACGAGCGTTACTGTTGGTAGTGGTAGTGCATCGGTTTCTACTGCTGGAACGGTTACGTTTTCTGGTGCAACACATGTACAAATAAATGGATGCTTTACTTCTGCATATGAAAATTATCAAATATTAATAAATCCAACGGGATCTGCTGGTTCATTAACTCAAATTACACTTTCGGTAAATGGCACACAGATTACTAGTGCAACTGGATATTCTAATACTTTTACATATAATCAATATGGATCAACTGCTGTTGCTGGTCTATCAAATAATGCAACAAGTGCATGGGTAATATCAGCAGTAAATACTGACAATACTCAAAGCCAAATAATTGATCTTTTTGGTCCTCAAACTACAAAAGGAAAAACTGGAAGATTCTTTGCTAACTATATTGGAACATATGTTGCAATGGGCGGAATTAGAAATCCGATAACAACCTCCTGTGATGGATTTAGATATGCTCCTCAATCTGGCAATGTTTCTGGAACGATAACAGTTTACGGATATAATAATTAAGGAGAATAGATGGAATTAGTAGACATAACCCCAGAAGATTCAATAGTACCTATTTATTTAGAGATGCTTGATGAAGAAGAACAGGCAATCCGTGATGCAGAATTATTAGCCATGCAAGAACAACAGGCACAACTTGAAGCGGAAGCTGAAGCAAAAGCCTTAGCTCGTCAATCTGCTCTTACAAAATTAGCAGCACTTGGATTAACCCAAGAAGAAATTGAGGCACTATAATGGCTTGTAGAACAATACTAAATATTACTACTTGCAGACTTTTCATTAATAGTGTCTAATTCATTAATAATCTTATAAGCCCATTGAGTAATTGCATATTCATATTTATGATAATGATGACCACAGAACATTAATTCCCCTGAAACTCCAGTAGCAAGTACAAATGCTTGAGCACCACATCTATCACAACGATCTGCAATTTTTAATACTTTTTCTTTTGTTTCAGGCACTTATATTACTCCTTGTGTTATTCATATGTTATAATTGTTTTTAAGTCTTACTTTGGAGTATACCATAAAATCATGAATAATTCAATATCCATGCTTATTGAAAATTGGCAGATGCTAGTTTCTTTAACAGCAATTTTAGGAGTTGGATATGGAATAGCCAGAAGATTTGAAAAAATCCTTGGCAAAGATGAAAAAGGTAGAACTATAGCGGATAGATTAGATCGTGTAGAACATCAAATATTTCCAAATGGTGGATCAAGCCTTGCAGACACTGTTAATTGCTTAAGAGATAATCAAGGTGAAATTAAATCAGATGTTAAGCAGGTAACTGCAGAAGTTAAAATAATTCATGATGTTTTATTAGCATATATTGCAGATAAGAAATAAAATAGTTTGGTATAATAAGAAAGTAAGAAATAAATAGGAGTGCCCAACATGACCCCAGGGCTTGTAAACTTTGTTTGTCCTCAAGGTAGTACCTTTAGAAGGACTTTAACATACACCTTGGATGAAGTTCCAGTAGATTTAACTGGCTACTCCTCAAGACTTCAGGTAAGAGAAGCTTATTATTCAGAAAGCCCAGTAGTTTCATTGGTTTCTGGTAGTGGAATTACTATGGGTGGATCAGCTGGAACTATTGATATATTAATTTCAGCAAGTGTAACTTCTGAATTCCCTACTGGTATACATGTATATGACCTTGAAATAGTAAGTCCATCAAACCTTGTTGATAGATTAATTGAAGGTACATTTAATGTAACTCCAGAGGTAACAAGGTAATGCCTGAATTAAAAGTAGAACTTAATCAAATAAATAATAATGTTTCTATAGATGAAACAAATGTTAATGTTAATTTAACAGAACAAGCAGTAGACGTAACTTTAGGTACTTCTGGTCCACAAGGTCCAAGAGGCACTAGTCTTTTAAATGGTGTTGGAGCACCTTCAGCAGGTCTTGGAATAATTGGAGACTTTTACTTAAATACTTCAAATATGAATTTGTACGGTCCAAAAACTGAATCAGGATGGGGAAGTCCAACAGATTTAGTAGGAAGTCAAGAACTTGGGTATGTTCATATTCAAGAAAATGCTTCTGCAACATGGAGCGTAACACATGGATTGGGCTTTGTGCCTAATATTACAGTAGTTGATACAGCAGGAACAGTTGTTGAGGGGTCATACAGCTATCCAAATTCAAATACTGTAGTTTTAACCTTTATCGGAGCATTTTCGGGAAGGGCTTATTTATCATAAGAGGGAGGTGAATATATATGTCTAGAAAATTTTTAACAAATATTGATTTAAATAGTAATGAACTTCGTAATGGAATCATTCATAATTTAGCTACAGATCCAGCAGGAAAAGCTGGTCAGCTATATTACAATACTGTAAGCAACGAGTTAAAGTATTATGATGGTGGAGCTTCTGCCTGGATATCTTTAACTTCAGTTGATGCAGAGGTAATTGAAGATGCAGTTGCAGAACTGCTCGCAGCTGGATCTGGAATTAGCTTAGATTATAATGATGCTGGTGGAACTCTTACAGTTTCAAACACTGGAGTTACAAGTGTTTCTGGTACAGCAAATGAGGTAACAGTAAGTGCTTCTGTTGGAGCAGTTACAATTGGTCTTCCAGAGTCTATTACAGTAGACGTTACTGGTGATTTAACTGGTAATGCAGATACTGCTTCTGAATTGGCTACAGCAAGAACAATTAGTCTTGGTGGTTCATTGAGTGGTAGCGTTAGCTTTGATGGTTCTCAAGATGTGACTATTACAGCAGATATTGTGGCAGATTCAGTCGCTCTTGGTACAGATACAACTGGTGACTATGTAGCAGGTGCAAGTGCATCTGGTGCAGGTATCAGTGTAACTGGATCAGGTGGTGAAGGCTCAAACCTTACTATTACCAACACTGGTGTTACTTCTTTAACTGGAACCGCTAATGAGGTTACTGTTTCAGCTTCAGCTGGGGCAATAACAATTGGTCTTCCAGATGATGTAACTATTGGAGGAAATCTTGGTGTAACTGGTAACTTGACTGTAAGTGGTAGTGTTACAACTCTTAATACAGAAACCTTGCTAGTAGAAGATAATCAAATTACTCTTAATAGCAATGTAACTGGAACACCTACTACAAATGCAGGTATTGAAGTTGAGCGTGGTGATCTAACTAATGCAGAACTTGTTTGGGATGAAAATCTTGATAAGTGGAGAGCTGGATTATCAGGTAGTGTTACAACTATTTCACTAGAGGGTCACACGCATTCAACATCGGATGTGACTGGATTACAAGAGTATGTTGAGGATACAGTTGGCACAATGCTAACAGACTCTTCAACAGTTGATTTCACATACTCAGATAATGGTGGAAGTGCTGGAACATTTACTGCTGATATAGTTACAGCTTCAACAAGCTACTTGACAACTGGTAGTGGTCTTGCTGTTGATATTTCTTCTGTAGAATCAAAGTTAGTAAATGATGGCTTTACAAAGAAGTATTCAGAAGATAATCCATCGCTAGTATCAAGCAGTGGTGTATGCACTTGGACAGTTACACACAACCTTGGAACCAAGGCTGTTACTGTTCAGGTATATGAAATTGCTGCTGACTATGCACAGGTTGAAGTTGATGTACAACATACTTCAAATTCAGTAATTACAATTAAGATGAATAGTGCTTCAACAATTGCTCAAGATACTTATAGTGTCGTAGTAATTGGATAAAGTATAATATAATGTGGGGGGCTGGATTAATCCCCAGCCCCTCATTCTAAAAAAGGAAGTTTTATGGCAAAGAAATTTTTAACTGGTTTGACACTAGTTAATTTACCTTCAGATCCTTCAGTTGGATCCGAGGGAGAGCTATATTTCAATACGTCAGCTTCTGTTGCAAAAATTTATAAAGAAGGTGCTTGGTCTGAACTTGGTGCAGGTGGAGGAGCAGCAATAACAGTATCTACTACAGAACCAGCTTCTCCAAATATTGGGGATGCTTGGTATAAAAATGATACTGGTGAATTTTATGTTTATGATGGAACTTATTGGGTAGAAGTAAATGGAACAATTTCATTAACTCAAGAACAAGTTCAAGATTATGTTGCTCCATTATTTACAAATGCAACTAATACAAATGTTATAGCAACTTATGATGATGCTAACAATGTTATTAATTTAAATACTAGTGGATCTTTAATATCTGTTGATTCTATTACATATCCAGATTATATTACTTTTGACACTACCCCAGAAGTCATTCCTACAGCTCCTGGAAGCCTTTACTGGGACTCTGGAGATGGTCTTCCAGCAACAGTTCTTAATGCAAATGTAAGTATTGGTATAGGACAAGAACAAATTGCTCTTGTAAAAAATGCAACTGGATCTAGTATTGCTAAAGGTAAAGTTGTTTATATTAGCGGTGCTCAGGGACAAAGACCAACTATTACTTTATCAGATGCAGACACTGAAACAACATCATCAAAAACTTTTGGTGTTACTTCAGAAGTTATTGCAGACGGTGCAGAAGGATTTGTAACAACATTTGGCGTTCTTCGTGGAATAAATACAGATGGTCTTACTGAAGGCGGTGCTATATGGCTATCGCAAACTGCAGGTAATTTTACTCAGACTATTCCAGCAGAACCAGCACATACTGTATTTATTGGATATGTAGTAAAGGCTCATGCATCTTCTGGAGAAATCTTTGTTAATATTCAAAATGGTTATGAATTAAATGAACTTCACGGAGTTTTAATAAATGGAGTATCTGATAATCAAGCATTGGTATATAATTCTTCTGCAAGTTTATGGTATAACGAATCAATTGTAAATTCTTTACAAGGTACTGAAAATGAAATTAATGTTTCCGCATCCACTGGAAATATAACCATTGGCATTCCAGATTCTCCACTTTTTATAACTCCAAACATTGGGGCAGCAACAGCAACATCTATTAATGGAACCACTATTCCAACATCTGCAAGTTTAGCTACAACAGAAGATTTATATTACTATTTAACTTCTGCGTCTGCTGCTTTATTATATCAACCAATAAGTGTAAGACTTTTTAATTTAACTGCTTTAGAAAATGTTGAAGGATTTTTAAGAACAGATGGAGGCTTGGGATGGGGTATAGATACTGCAGAATATTTAACAACTGGAAATGCTTCCTCAACCTATTTAACTCAACTAGACGCTTCAGATCTATATCTTACTCAGATTGATGCAGAAAATACTTATTTGACACCAGTAACTAGTGCCTCAATATATCAACCACTAGACGATGACCTAACTGCTATCGCAGCACTTTCTGGATCTTCAGGATTTTTAAAGAAAACACTTACAAACACTTGGACACTTGATACAAATACATATATAACTACATATGATGCTGGAATAACTTATCAACCAATTGGAAATTATGCAACTATTAGTGGGGCAGAAACTCTAACAAATAAAACCATGAGCTCTGCATTTGTTAATGATGTTTTAACATTTGATGATGGTGCAAATTCAAGCACTATTGATGTTGCTGGAGATAATCTTACAATTAATGCATATGATGATCTGTATCTAACTACTACAATTGGAGACATTGTATTACAACCAGATCATTTTGTAAAAATATATGATGAATATGTTGCTACACAAGAATGGGTGGGTTTTCAAAACTATTTAACACAGTCTAGTGCTTCTACTACATATCAACCAATTGGAAGTTATTCTACAACTTCCCATAATCATACGTTAGACAGTCTTTCAAATGTTGTAATTACTGGAACTCCTGCAGATGGACAGGCAATTGTTTGGGATACGGCTACTTCAAAGTGGGTAAACGAAACAGTTTCTGGTGGTGGTGGAGCATCATATCCTGATCAAACTGGAAATGATGGAAAGTTTTTACAAACAAATAGTGGAAGCGTATCTTGGCAAAATGTTGACTTTACAGGATATTTAACAGAATCATCTGCGTCTACAACATATTTAACTCAGGCTTCTGCTTCTTCAACATACCAACCTGTTGGAAGCTATTTGACATCAGAATCAGACACCCTTGAAACTGTTACTGACAGAGGTGCATCTTCTACAAATGCTATTACAATTACAAATGCCACAGCAGCTTCTTCTCCAACAACTGGAGCACTTATTGTTACAGGTGGTGTAGGAATTGGTGAAGATCTATATGTAAATAATGATGTTCATATTGGTGGAGATATACATATTACAGGATCTATTAGTGGATCTTTAACATATGTAAATGTAAGTGATTTAGTTGTTACAGATCCTTTAATTTATCTTGCTGAAAGCAATCCTAATGATTCTGTAGACATTGGTATTTTTGGTGCATTAAATCATAGCTCTTCAGCATATTATCATACTGGACTTATTAGAGATGCCTCAGATTCTGGAAAGTGGAAACTGGCTTCAAATCTTTTAGATCCAATAAACAATATTATTGATTTTACAGGTGCAACATTTGATACATTAAAAATTGGAGCACTTGAAGTAACAGATGCCTCAACAACAAGAACAAATCTTGGTCTTGCTATTGGAACAGATGTTCAGGCTTATAATTCTACACTTGCAGCAGTCGCAGGTGGAACATATACTGGTGATGATAGTATCACAACTGTTGGAACTATTACAGTTGGAACATGGAATGGTTCAACTATTGGATATGCCTATGGTGGAACTGGATTAACAACTCTTGGAGCTGCTGGTCAAGTTCTCAAGGTTAATTCTGGAGCAACTGCTCTAGAATGGGGATCAGCAGGACCATCCTTTACAGACTCTGCAGGTCTTGCATCTATAATTTCAGATGAAACTGGAACTGGATCTCTTGTATTTGCAGATACTCCAACTTTAATTACACCAAATATTGGAGTTGCTACAGCAACATCTATCAATGGAACAACCATTCCATCCTCTGTAACACTAACAAAAACTTCTGATAATCTATCAGTATTTGCCAGTACAACTTCTGCAGAGTTAGCATCTATAATTACAAATGAAACTGGCTCTGGCTCTTTAGTATTTTCAAATTCTCCTACACTAGTAACCCCAAATATTGGAGCAGCAACTGGAACTTCTTTAACTACAACTGGTAATGTAATTAGTCATACTGATATTTTAACTCCAACATTTGTAACAAACTCTTATACCTTGACAATAGGAGACGATGGTGACATATTAATGTTAAATAATTCAACTACTGCTGGAAACCTTTTAATTCCAACAGATGCTTCTGTTAATTTTCCAATTGGAACACAAATTACTATTGTTCAGCAGGGAACTGGTCTAATCACTGTATCTGCAGTAACTCCAGCAACAACCACATTAAATTCAACTCCTGGAGCTAAACTAAGAGCACAATGGTCTTCTGCTTCATTAATAAAGACTGCAGCAAATACTTGGCTGCTAGTGGGAGATCTAACGGTATAATATAATTATGAACATTATTGGGTCAGTTGCATCTGCAACAAGAAAAATATTTAGAGATACTTTTAATAGGGCAAATCAGACTGGAATTGGTACATCATCTGATGGATCAACCTGGAATATAATTAGAGGATCTTTTAATATTACTACAAACAAAGCTGATGGTCAAACTCCTTCAAATTATCCAACTGCTACAGTAGATATGCCAAAAGATACAGTAACGATTAGTTTAAGCGGTGTTACTCAAGGATCTACCGCAGCCCTATGGGTTACAGATAGTGGAAACTGGTTTGGCGTTGGAATTGATCAAGAAACAATTTCATGTAATTGTCAAACCTGTTCAACACCAGGAAATTGTAATGCCACTAACTATGTTTGCAATGTAGCAAATTATCCTTGTAACGCTACGAACTTTTCTTGTACAACTTGGAGTCGTGTCTGCAACTCATCAAGTTATTTTTGTGATGTTGTTGGAAATAGATTCTGTAGAGGGTATACAAGTCCTTGTAATGCTATGAGTACCCCGTTTAGTCCATGTACTGCATGGTCTAGAGTTTGTAGTAGTGGATATAATACTGGAAACTGTAACTCTACAAACTCTATGACAACGTGTAATGCATACACTAGTCCATGTAATGCAGGAAACTATCCATGTTCTACATGGTCTACAGTATGTAATTCAGCTTCATATCCATGTGCTGCATATAATGCAACAACTTTCTATAGTTGTAATTGTCAAACTTGTTATCCTCAATATATTAGATTTATTAGATCTGCTTCTAATACAGTAACAGAACTGACTAACTGGTTGGTGGCTAGTGTTGTTCAATCTTTTAAAGTTATTATATCTTCTATAAATCCAGCAAAAACATCAGCAACAGCAACTATAAAGCCATATTCAGACACCAACCTATCTACACAAATTGGATCAGATTTAACATATACTCCAACTGGGGTTGCAATTAATGCAAAATATGGTATAATGGTAAAACCTTCAAGTTATTCTCAAGGAACAACTATTGATGAAATATCAATAGAAACAAATTAAAGGAGATATAGTGTCAGACGAGCAAACTCTACCAGAAATTCCAGATTTAGTAGCTCCACAGTTTGAAGTGTCTCCACATCCATATGATATTGCATTAATTGTTGATGATACTGTTTTTCAAATAATGAATGTTGATGGACAACAGGCAGCACAATTCATGTCTCAACCAAAATTTGTAAGAATTCTTCCTGGAGACTATGTTAAAATTGGATGGAAATATATTGACGGAAGCTTTGTTTATCCAAGCGAAGCTGAGGGATACTAGATAGGGTCTAGCTTTGAAGCTAATACACTTTGTATGTGCGGAATCAATGGATATTGGAAAACCGCAACCAATTAAAAAATTTATTCCAGATTGGTACAAAAAAGCAGAAACTCATTATGTTTCTGATGAGGACGACATATCTGTTGAAAATGGAGAGCAAAAAAAGACTGCAGGTTTAAAAACATGTGTTCCATTTTTAGACGCAATGGTATCTGGATATGCACTTGTAGTTCCATTTGATATATATGTTGGAAGAACTGAAAATGGAGATCTTGATATAAAATGGAATGCTCCACAAGGATGGGAAAATTTTATTGAAGAAAGACCAAAGCAGTCTGGATCTACTATGCCAAGACCAGCAGGACATGCTCCAAATCATCTAGTTTGGTCAGGTAGATGGGGTATAAAAGTTCCTAGAGGATATAGCGTATTAGTTACTCATCCATTAAATAGACAAGATTTGCCTTTTACAACTTCTTCTGCAATAATGGATAGTGATAAGTTTTTTGGAAATGGAAATATTCCATTTTTTATCAAAGAAGACTTTGTAGGAGTAATAGAAAAAAATACTCCTTTTGCTCAAATAATTCCAATTAAAAGAAAAAAGTGGAAAATGGTTCACAATGATGCACTGGTATATGACATATCAAGGCAAAGTCATAGAATTAGAGAAAAAGAAGGAATGTACAAAAAGAAATATTGGACTAGAAAGGACTACTCTTAATGGCAAAAAATCACAATCATGAAAATGGTATAAGAGTTTTAACAACAAGAGAGATGATTAATGACTTTTTTACTAGAAGAAAAAAGTATAAAAATAAGATATCCTTAGATTCTAGTGCAATGCCACCACCTCCTCCAAGCTCTAAAATAAATTATTTAGCAATTATTTTAGATGATGAAGTGCAAGAGATAATGAGAGCACAAAATAGGTTGGCAGCACTATTACTAAGTCAGCCATTGATTGTAGAATTTGATCCAGAAGAAATTCAGCCAAATATTGGTTGGAGCTACGTTGATGGAAAATTCTATAATGAAGAGTAATAAAAAAATTAAATTTATATCTTGTATGCCAGAAATAGATATACCACATCCATATCCAGCAAGTAAGCTAGTTCCAGAATGGTATAGAAGACTTCCTGGTGCTTCAAATAAGGTTGAGACAGTAAAGAAATGTATTCCAATACTAGACGCACTAACTTCTGGGTACATGATAACTTTGCCAGTAGATGTTCATTTTAATCAAGAAGAAAAAAGTTTTTGGTACGACTCTCCATTTCAGATTAATTCTGACCACTATGTTTCACAAACACAGGGAGTTGATATAGGTAAAGAATTTGATGAGCAACCACATAAATGGATTAATCAGTGGTTAATTGAAACTCCAAAAGGGTATAGTTGTTTATTTATACATCCATTAAATAGAATGGACCTTCCATTTAGATCCTTTACTGGAATTGTAGATACAGACAAACATCCAATTGCCATAAACTTTCCTTTTGTTATGAAAAAAGATTTTTCTGGAGTAATTCCAGCAGGTACTCCAATTATACAGATTATCCCATTTAAAAGAGATGACTGGTCTATGGATGTAATTGATGACAGACCTTTTAAAGAACATCCAGAGGCACATGAAGTAGAAAATCCACCGTTCAACTGGTATAAAAGAAAATGGTGGACAAGAAAGGTATATTCTTAATGGAAACAATCTATGTTGGAATACCATCAATGGTTGATACCGAAACAGCTGCCACTATTAGGAATGCTATAGAATATGCAGAGTTTCCAGAAAGAGTTTTTATTGGAGTTTCTTTTAAAGATTTAAATAAAAAAGAATATAAAAAAGTTTTAGATTTAAAAAAAGAATATCCAAACATAACTGTAGAGTTTATAAAACTTAAAAAAAGAGATGTATCTCAATATGGAACTGGAGATGGTAGATATAGAGCACAAAAACTATACTCTGGTCAAGATTATATGCTTCAGGTAGATTCTCATACATATTTTGATAAAAACTGGGATTCTTATTTAATAAAATCATTTAAAGAATTTAAAAGTGAGACTGGAATAGAAAAATTTGTACTTACATCATACATACCATATTATTCATACGCTCCACATAGAGTTAGACACTCAGGAGATCTATACCTTCCAAGGTATCCACATCTACTTGTAGACCAGTTTTTCCTAGGCTATTTACCTAAATGGGATGACACAACAATTCCAAAAGAAAAAAACTTACCTAAATTTTTACCATGTGTAAAATTTAACGGAGCCTTCGCATTTGGAGACAAAAATTTTATCAACAATACTGGAGTTTTTAAGGATGCAATATTTTACGATGAGGAATTAATTCAAAGTATAAATTTAGTTGGAAATGGATTTGCTTTAGTTTTTCTAAATGTTACAGATTTTCCAATAGCACATCTATACTCTGCAGACATTAATAAGTTTGGTGGCAAAAGAACATACTTTGGAGATCTTTTAAGCTTAAGAAAACAAAAGGAAGTGGCAGATAAAGCCGTATCAAATTATTTAAACTTTATATCAAATCCAGAAAATAAAGAACGTGTTAAAAAATATGAAAAATATGCTAAAATGGATTCTAGGCGTGGAGCCCTTTTTAATAACTATATACCTAAAAAATTTATTGTGGAGGATTAATATGGACAATGTACCAGATATTCCAGAACTGGTATACCCAAAAGTTGTAGAGGAAAAAAACTCAGATGCAAAAAGACCCGTCAGACCATGGGATATATTTAATAAAAATGTTGAAAAAGTAGCAGAAAATGTTCAAAAAGAAAGAATGTCAACATGCTTGCAATGTCCTAGATTAATTAAGGCTACAAGGCAATGTAAAGAATGTGGATGCTTTATGGATGCAAAGACTAGGCTTTTTGATGCAGAATGTCCATTAGGAAAATGGAGTCAGATAAAAGTTAGCAGAGATCAGTTTGATTATAAGAACGGATAATAATGCCTGAAATAAGTATCGTAACTGGTAATGCAACCAACATGTCTTTTATTAATAGCTCCTCTGTTGATTTAATTATTGCCGCACCCCCATTTATTTATAAAAGTCCAGAAATATATGGAGGAGATCCAAAAAAACAAATAAACTTTAATCATAATAAAATGTTAAATCTTCTTATTAAAAGTACTAAAGAGATGGAAAGAGTTTTAAAGCTAACAGGAAGTATATGGATTGAAATATCTCCAGAAGATGACTTAATGCATAGATATATTTCAAAAGTATTAAAAAAAACTAATTTAAAACATGTTGATACAATTATTCATAAAATATCAGAAGATGAATATAAGTCAAAAAATGATGAATTTATTTATAAAGATTGGTATTTATGGTTTCATCTTGTAAAAGATTCTGATGCATTCTATAAAAATCCATTTAAAATAAAAAAATTTAGAGACCCATTATGGGAGTTGAAAAATACAAATAAAGATGATATAATTGACAAAACTTTAAGACTAAATTATCCAAATATTCCTAATTACACTGTTATTAAAGATATACCAGAAAGGCTTATCGAAATGTACACTAAACAAGGTGGTCTAGTTTTAGATCCATTTGGAGGAAGTGGAACGGTTGCTTCTGTGGCTTATAATTTAAATAGAAATGCCATAAGTGTTGATATATCTGAGGATCAAACAGAGATAGCAAAAAGAAGACTAGAATTAACGAAAAGTATTGATAAGTGATGTTTAATAAAAAATACATAGAAATTAATAGACTTTCTGAAACTCCAGTATTTGAAGTAATTCCAGGAAAAGTAAAAAGAAAATGGATGGATAAAACAGAAGGAAATGCCTATAAGTGTGTTCCAATGAATGTTGCAAATTCTTATGGGTGGACTGTTTTATCTCCTTTAGAATTTTCTGCAACTTGGGATGGTGGGAATGCAAAACATTCTCTTCAAGTTGATTTGCCAGCAAATAGTCCATTTAGATTTGCAGCATCTGAGTTTGGTCATGGAATTTTATCTATTGTTCCAGATTTTATAGTTAGAACATCAAAGAATGTTTCTTTATATGTAAGGGGAGTTCCAAATCAACTTGCTATAGGTCTACAGCCATTTGATGGCATAATTGAAACAGATTGGCTACCTTTTACTTTTACATTTAATTATAAGTTTATTAAATCTGGAAGGTTAACAATTAAAAAAGATCAACCACTTTTTACATTTTTTCCAATAGAAAGAGGATATATAGAAAATTTTGAAACTAGAGACATAAATGTTTATGATGATAAAGAGTTTTATGAAGATTATTTAAAATACTCAGACCTAAGAGAGGATCAAAACTCTGGCAAAGATAGTAAAAATGGTGGTGCATATTTAAAAGGTAAGTTATACGATAAAGAGTTTGAAATAGAAAATCATATAAAAAAGGTTAGCCTTTCAGAGTTTAAAAAGAAGGAAAAATAGTGTCAAAATATCTTATAACTGGTGGTCCAGGGTCTCTTGGAAAAGAAATTTGTAAACAACTTTTAAACTTTTCAGATACTGAAGAAATTACAATGTTTTCTAGAAATGAAACAAAGCAGTTTGAATCCTCTATGGATATAAATGATAGAAGAGTTAAATATATTATTGGAGACATTAAAAATTTTAATTCTTTATTTAATGCAATGAATGGAGTTGATTTTGTATTTCATGCTGCAGCATTAAAACACATAGATTTAGCAGAAAAGTCACCAGATGAAACCATTAATGTAAATGTTGTTGGAACAAATAATGTAGTAAATGCAGCTATTCAAAATAATGTAAAAAAAGTTTTACTAATTTCTACTGATAAGGCTTGTATACCAACCAGTATATATGGCGTAAGTAAGCTGCTATCTGAAAAAAATATAATATTATCAAATAATATATCTGATACAAAGTTTTCTGTAGTAAGATTTGGAAATTTAATTGGAAGTAACGGATCTATTTTCCAAAAATGGAAGATAATGAAGGATAGTGGTCAAAGGATATCCGTTACAGATAAAGATATGACAAGACTTTTTATTAGAAGCTCAGATGCTGCTTCTTGGGCAATTAAATTTTTGTTAATAATGAATGGTAGCGAAATTTTTGTCCCTAAGATGAAAAGTGCAAACATTTATGAAATTGCCAAGTCCTTTATTGATGAGTCAAGAATAGATATAGTTGGAACTAGACCTGGAGAAAAGTTAGATGAAGATATTCTATCTAGTTTAGAGCTTGGATCTGTTGACGATCTTGGAGATTTTTATATTTTAAATAATGATAATAAAGTTGGAAACTTTTCATATAATAGTAGTACTAATAAATACTGGTATTCTGGAAAAGAAATAAAAGATTTTTTTAATTAGGAGGTATAAGTGATTAATAGAAAAATTTCAATTGTTAATACATGTAATTTATGCTTAGAGGCTATTTCTAGATTTATAAAAAAGGATTCAAAAAAGAATCAAAATTGTAAATGTAAACAGTGCAAGTGTAGGTAGAGCATTGTGAATGAAATAATTTTAGTTGATATTGATGGAACTGTTGCACATAGATCTAATAGAGGTCCGTATGAATATGATAAAGTTGGATCAGACATTCCAGATAAAAATATTATAGATATTCTACAATGTTTTTGGAAGTCTAGTAAGACATTAATTTTTGTTACTGGTCGTGAAGACTCTTGCTATGAAGAAACTTATGAGTGGCTTGTTGACAACTGTCCGCCATTTTCAAAACTATATATGCGTAAATCTGGAGATTATCGTAGTGATTCAGAAGTTAAAAAAGAAATATATGATCTTTATATAAAAGATAAGTTCAACGTTTTATGCGTTATTGATGATCGTCAATCAGTCGTTGATATGTGGAGAAGCATAGGCTTAAAATGTTTACAAGTTGATTATGGAAACTTTTGATGAATAAGCAAAAGAAAATACATCATTTCTATCATATAGGATCTTCTGGACAATGGCTTCAGCCATTATCAGAACATATTCATGCTTTAAAAAGATATGGTCTTTTAGATAGATTGGATAGTATAAATTTTGGAATTATTGGTTTAAGTGATAATAGAGAAGAGGTAAAAAAATTTTTGTCTAATGAATTAAATGAATTTAATATTGTTGCAGAGGCTGATAGTGGATGGGAGCAGGTAACTCTTAAACCCTTATATGAGTTTTCATTAAAAAATGATGGCTATATATTTTATGCTCATACAAAATCTTCCAACAATCATAACGTTTTTGGAGCAAAGCATAGAAGATCTATGACATATTTTAATGTTGTAAAATGGAAAGATTGTGTGGATAAGTTAGATGAAGGATACACCTTAGCTGGAGTTCATTATTGTCAAATGTATCTAATTAAGGATGCTTATGGAAACGAACTAGATATTCCAGGAGAAACTCAGTGGAAAAATATAAAAGATCATGATGGGTTTTATTTAGGTAATTTTTGGTGGGTAACAACTGATGGAATAAAGAGTTTAAAAGAGTGTGCTAATAACTATAGACAGGATGCTGAGTTTTGGATAGCCCAAATAAAGTTAGATAATAAGATAGCCTATGATTTTTATCCACATCAAGTACTTACAGAGCATGAAGACAAGTTTATAACTAAATGGTAAAAGGCTAACTATTTATGGAAAATATACTAAACATGGTATAATATTGAAAGGTGATTAATAATGGCATTTCCAGGCACATATAATTTTAACTACTATGCTGGTGACACTTTTGAGTTTTTTGTATATCCAAAGAATTCCTCTGGTGGAGTTTTTGATAATCTTTCCGAATATACTCCACTTTTTGTAATTGCTACAGCAAGAGGATCTGCTTCTGCGTCTGTAATTTCTTCACTTGAGCCTACTGAATTATTGACTACAGTAGAAGATGGAGACCATGTTTCTTGTACAATTCTTCCAGATGGTGGTAGACAGTTAACTAATGCTACATATTTTTATGATTTAGAAATTGAAAATACAAGTGCATCATCTTCATCTTTTGGAAAAGTCTTTACTCTTTTAACTGGAACAATCACAGTTACACAAGATGTGGCGGTAACGTAATATGGCAATAGATACTATTATATCTAATGATGAATTAGTTGTAGTTGGACCACCTGCCTCAGTATCTGTAAGTGTTGACATTGGTCCACAAGGAGAAAGAGGATCACAGTTTTTTACTGGAGTAGGACCTCCATCAGAAAATTCTTCAATTTTAACAAGTGCGAAAATAAATGATTTATATATAAATAGAAGACTTGATGGTGGAAAATATGGAGTTGTCTATAAGCTAGATGCAATCCCTGGTGGATCTATTTGGCAAGAAGTTTTAAAGTTTCAGCCACTGGCTTATAGTGTTCAAAAAATAATTAATTTTTCTGCAGGTTCTGGATCAACTTCAATAGCTTTGGCAGACTTTTACTCTAGTGCTCCAGAAGGATTAGACCCAAATAGTATCTTAGTTCAGGCAACGGCAGAATTAAATAATCCAGCATTTATATCTATATCAGATAAATCAATTACTGAAATATCTTCAACAAAAACATTTATTATACAGCTAAAGGGTGCAGAATTGTCTTCAGGTACAGTATCTCTATTATCTTCTTCTGCAATCCCTGTAAACCTTTTTATAACAGCAGGAGTTGCATAGTTTATGGCACAATTAATTAGTTCTTCTAAAAATTTTTCAGCCCCAGCTTTTAACACCTATGTTCCACAGCTTTCTGATAATGCAGATATTCAAAATGCTTTTGAATTATTCTACTATGGAAATTTTGAAACTGGAAATACCTATGATACTACTAATAGTATTTATGCAAATCTTTTAAGTTTTGATACAAGAATTGATAGTGCTGAAAATAATATTTCTGGACATATAGGTGCATCAGAAGCACACGATGCTACTGGTGGCATAGTCGGTGTTACTAAAGCACAGACATTAACAAATAAAACTTTAACACTTCCTAAGATTAATGAAAATGTTGAACTTACTGCTACAGCAACAGAGCTTAATGTTCTTGATGGAATTACCTCTAGCACAGCAGAATTAAATATTCTTGACGGAGTTACTTCTAGTGCTGCAGAACTTAATATCCTTGATGGTGTAACTGCGTCTACTGCAGAATTAAATATCCTTGATGGTGTAACTACGTCTACTGCAGAACTTAATGTTCTTTATGGAGTAACTGCTACTACTTCTGAAATTAATTATTTAAGTGGAGTTACTTCTGCTATTCAAACTCAAATTAATTTAAAACCAACTTTAAGGTATGAAGGCTCTATTGTAAATAGAAATATTTTTGTTCAAGCAGCACAGCCTACAGCAGTAAATGTTGGCGATATTTGGTTTGACTTCTAGGATATAGTATGGCTATTCAATGGGGATCCTGGGTATACGCTGGTGGAAACGGTATGCGTATTGGTCTGGATATATCCTGGTCAGCTGTTGATTCAGGATCATCTAGTACAACTGCAACAATAGCTGTTTGGACTCAAAATCAGTATAACTATGCTGATGCTCAAACAATTACATATGGTGGCTCATTATCTGGAACAACAAACTATACAAATAATGGTGCTACTGGAACTAGCACACAAAGAGCAACAAAAACTTATACTCACACATATGGCTCAAACCCTGCAACATTTACTTTTTCTGCAACACTTTCTGGTCTATACAATGGTGGAAATCCAAGTGTTTCAGTTTCCAGTACTACTCCAACTAGACCTGCTCCACCACCTCCACCACCTCCTCCACCTCCTCCGCCTCCTCCACCTCCTCCTCCAATATTTGCTCCATCTGCACCACAGTCATTTGCTGCAAATACTAACACTTTTGGACAAATAGGTCTTTCATGGTCAGCACCAGCTAGTAATGGCGGTTCTGCTGTAACTAGTTATGTGCTTCGTAATGGCACAACTGTGTTACAAAATAGCTTATCCACATCTTATACTCATACAGGTCTATCTCCAGATACGGATTATTCCTATACAGTTACTGCTGCCAATGCTGTTGGTGAAGGAGCTGCAGCATCTCTAACAGCTAGAACTCTTGGAGGAATTGTAAAAGTATGGAATGGTACACAATATGTAACAGCTATTCCAAAAGTGTGGAATGGATCATCATGGGTCAATGCTCAGGCAAGAGTTTGGAATGGAACAGAATGGAAATATGGAATTTAATATTTGACAATACAGATTCTATAAGATATAATTTTACAAAGTACTATAGATAGGAGAAAAAATATGGTACTCAATTTAACAAAATCACAAAAAGAAATGTTGCAATCTTATGGTCGTTCATTTCTAGGTGCAGCTATTGCACTATATATGGCAGGTAATACAGATCCTTATACATATATCTATGCCTTAGTAGCTGCATTTGCTCCAGTTGCAATTAGATTCTTTAATAAGAATGATATTGCTTTTGGAAAAGTTAATGGAAATTCTTCAGCAGATGAAGTTGCAACAGAAGTTGTTGCAGCAGTAAAGAAAGTTGCTAAAAAGGCTCCAGCTAAGAAGTCCTCATCAAAAAAAACTGATACAAAGTAAGATATACTAAACCATGCCATCTCCAACAATTGCTTTTTTAACCTACGACTGGTCATTCGGTGTAAAACCATTACAACCAAATGGCTGTGGTTGGTACAGATGCTATCTACCAATGAAGCAGTTGAAGGAGCATGGCTGGGAAAGTGGAATAGGTCTTCCAGGATTTAGTCCAGAACATGCCTTTGGAATTTTATTGCCAGAAGAAAAGGCAATTCATGGATGGGACATTATCGTATTAAAGTTAATCATGCTTGAAAGGTTTGTTGACCATGTTAAGAGAGCAAAAGAACTTGGTCAAAAAATTGTTGTTGATATTGATGATCATATGGAAGGTCTTGAAGAAACTAACCTTGCCTATAAAACAACTCATCCAGATTCAAATCCAAAAAATAACAGAGAGCACTATGTTGCTATTATGGATCAGGCAGATGCTTTAATTACTTCTACCCCATTTTTATATGACTTTTATAAAGAAAAATATCCAGAAAAACCAATCTTTATGGTAAGAAATGGCATAGACATTGAAAGATGGAATATGAGAAAAGATCATAAAGGATGGCTACCTACTTTTGGATGGGTTGGTGCAACACCTTGGAGATCTGGAGATTTAGAAACCCTTAATCCATTCTTTGGTGAATTCTTAAAACAAAAACATTTAAAGTTTCATCATGCAGGAAATATTATTAATGCTCCAACTGCTGCTCAGCAAATTGGAATAGATAAAAGACTTTGTACTGTAGAGCCTATGAAGACAATGTTAGGAGTTCCAGAACTTTATAGAAAAATGGATGTTGGAATTGTTCCTCTAAGAAATGTTCCATTTAATCATGCTAAGTCATATCTAAAAGGTTTAGAAAATGCAGCAGCAGGAATTCCTTTTATTGCATCTGGAGGACTTCCAGAATATCAGCTATTTGCTGATGAGGGCGTTGGAAGAATAGCAAACACACCTGATGAATGGATTGGTCATATGACAGAACTTTTAAATCCAAAAGTAAGACTTGAAGAAAGAATGAAAAATCGTGAAATCATATCTGAAAAATTCTCTATGAAGCAAAGAGGGTATGATTGGGACGAAGTGTTCAGAAAAATTCTTGCACTATAATATATGTATGGCTAAACTATTTATTAAAAGTGACGAATATTCAGAACCAGTTAAAACTTTTTTAAAAAAATATATTAGGCAAAATACTCCTTATAACTTAGCAGTTCACGAACAGAATGCTGACATATGCATTAGTTTATTTATCCCAGAATATCCAGCAGAAGAAAGATTTAATGCATATTTTTATAACAATACTGAGGGCATGGAAGATCTTGCAAATAAGATTTACTACCAATGTTCAAAGGCAGATATTAAAACAAGACCAGTCTCTAAAAGGTCTCTTCCAAGAGAAGAGTATGAATTAGATTTTAAATGTCCTACTTTAATTATTAATTTAACAAATGATTCAAAAGAAATTGATGAAGAAGTTTATGCACTTGTTATTGGTCAAGGCATTGTTTCTTATTTAAATCCTGGAACTGTGTTTGATACTTTTTCTGTAAAAGATAAAATTAAAAAGCCAGGGGATAAAAGTTTTGTCAATAGAAAATATATTCAAGAGCCAACAAGCAATACTAGACTGCTTTTTAAGAAGTAGCTAAAGAAATATATCCTTTAATTTTTTCTATTAAATTAACTCCTGGGTAAAAAGAAGTATGACATCCTAGACAATAAAAAAATACTTTATCATTGTTGTCAACTTTAGAAATAACAGTATCATCTGTATCAAACTTGCATTCTATTTTTTTTGCTTTATTAATTTTTACCAATTCGTTATAGTAGTTTACTTCTTGAATAGTCAACTCCATTTGCTTCTCCTTGAATAGTCGTGTAGAATATATCTATTACAATTTTATCAGAAGGACGTGTTACTAAATGTCATTTATTGACTCCAATGGATCTATAACAGACCCATACCGCAACTTTATTCATATTTCAAGGTACGCTCGTTGGATTGAAAGCGAAAACCGTAGAGAAACCTGGCAGGAAACTGTTGATAGATACTGCAATTTCATGAAAGATCATTTAGTATTAAATTATGGCTATAGCCCAAATGCAAAAATTTTTGATGAAGTTAGAGAAGCTATTCTAAAGCATCACATCATGCCTTCTATGAGGGCACTGATGACCGCAGGACCTGCTTTAGAAAGAGATCATATTGCAGCATATAACTGTTCTTTTATTGCTGTAGACAGCCCTAGAGCCTTTGATGAGGCAATGTACATTCTTATGAATGGAACTGGAGTTGGATTTAGTGTTGAGCAAAAGTATATTAACCAATTACCAGTAATTGCTGAGTCATTCTTTCAAACAAATACAACTATTGTTGTTGATGATTCAAAACTTGGTTGGGCAAAAGCTTTCAAAGAATTAATTGCACTACTTTATCAAGGTCAAATTCCAAATTGGGATGTGTCTAAAGTTCGTCCATCAGGAGCAAGACTAAAGGTTTTTGGAGGAAGAGCTTCTGGACCAGACCCTCTTGTTGACTTATTTAAATTTACCATTGAAACATTTAAACTTGCTGCAGGAAGAAAATTAAAGTCAATTGAGGCACATGACTTAATGTGTAAAGTAGGAGAAGTTGTTGTTGTTGGTGGTGTTCGCAGAAGTGCTTTAATTTCACTTTCTAATCTTGATGATTTTGAAATGGCAAAGGCAAAGAGTGGTCAATGGTGGGAGGGAAATGGTCAAAGAGCTTTAGCTAATAACTCTGCTGTCTATAATTCAAAGCCAAATACTGCACAATTCCTTCGTGAATGGAGAAACTTGTACGAGTCAAAGTCAGGTGAGCGTGGCATCTATAATATGGATTCTGTTCGTAAGCATATTGATAAGTTTGGTCGTAGAGATTCTAGTCTAGTTGGTGGAACAAACCCCTGTGGAGAAATTCTTCTTCGTCCAAATGAATTTTGTAATCTTACAGAAGTTGTTATTGAAGCATCTGATACAAAAGAAACACTTCTTGAAAAAGTACGCCTTGCTACAATTCTTGGAACTTGGCAGTCAACTTTGACAAACTTTAAGTACATCAGAAAGACCTGGAAAGACAACTGTGAAGAAGAAAGGCTTCTTGGAGTATCTTTGACAGGTATTTATGGAAATAAAATTACCGCTACAAATGGAAAAGCTTTAGAAGCACTTCTTGATGAAATGAGAGATCTATCTGTTTCAGTAAATGATAAAGAGGCTAAATCTTTAAATATTAATCCTTCAGTATCAATTACTTGTGTAAAGCCTTCAGGAACGGTCTCACAGCTCACAGGAGTATCCTCTGGTATTCATCCATGGTATTCAGAATATTATGTAAGAAGTGTTAGAGCAGACAATAAAGACCCTCTTACACAGTTCCTAAAAGACTCTGGAATTCCATTTGAACCAGATGTTATGAAGCCAGAAGCTACAACAGTTTTCTACTTTCCAATTAAGGCTCCAAAGAATGCAGTTCTTACAAAAGATTTAAGTGCAATTGATCATCTTGAAATGTGGAAAACTTATAGAACTCATTGGACAGAGCATAATCCAAGTGTTACTATTAATGTTGAAGAAGATGAGTGGATGCGTGTTGGTGCTTGGGTATTTGATAACTTTGATTCAATTGGTGGAGTATCATTTTTACCAGCAGTTGAGCATTCTTATAAACAGGCTCCATATCAAGAAATTTCTAAAGAAGAATACGAATCTTGGGTTAGCAAGATGCCTGACTCAATTCGTTGGGATATGCTTTCTTTATATGAAACAACTGATGGAACAACTGGAAGCCAAGAGCTATCCTGCGTTGCAGGAGCATGTGAAATTGTAGACATTACAAGATAGTCTCTATGATAAAATAGACTAGAGGTAATCTATGTCCTACACACGTTCAAATCTTTATGCTTCAAGAATATATGCTGAGCATCCTATTGCTTTGTGGGCTATGGATGAGCCAAATTATTTTGTTTCTTTAATTTCTCAAGAAGAAAAAGGGATTACTACATCAAATTGGAATTTTTTTAACGCAACTAGTTCTTCTGCACCTTTTACTTTATCAGGATATCCTTTTGATGACCTAAATGTAAACAAAATATATTTAACCTCAGCATCTAGTTCTCCAGTAGAATATATGGTATCTTTATCTTCTTCAATATCTTATCTAGAATTTGATGCAAATAAAGGAAGTGTTTCTATTTCTAGCTATGTTTATATACCAGAACAGACTCAAATTTTACATGCAGATATTGGATTTATAGTTAATGGTGAAGAGTTATATACTAGACATTCTTACTTAAATTTTAATACTTGGGAAAATATATCTCACACAAGCACAACCTCTTCTAATGGATTTACTCCTTTTATAAGAATAATTTTTGATCAAGACATAGCAGCAACTGAATCACAAAGCTCTTTATATTTTAATGGAGTATCTGTAGGACAGTGGTCAGAACCATATACGTCAGTAAGCACTGGAATCCCTTGGAATGAGCTGGCAACATTGTCAGGAAGCATATCCTCTTTAATAGATTTTAATGGCAGCATACAGTGTACAACTCTTGATTCTTATGGATATAACGAATCTGACAATGGATATGTACTCTCTCTGAACAATTCTTTACTTGCAGAGCTTAGTGGAACTCCAATGGTTTATGGTTCAAGTGGAAATATTAAACTTAACAAAAATGTTTTTCAAACAGGAACCTCATCTTCAGCTTATGCAGAGTATGTAACAAATACAGGATCAACTGTATATCTCACAGAGCAGCAATACAAAAAGTTTCCATCTTTAGTTTTTCCAGGTAAAGGATTTTTAAATCAATTTGGATATAACAAAACTTTAACCACAGAGTTCTGGCTAAGAATTAGTCCAGAGGAAACTTCTCAAACAAGAATTTTTGGACCTCTATCATCTGATGATGGCATATACATTGATAAAGATTTTATAAAAGTTAATGTTGGTAAATATACAAAGTCTTACTTTATTGGAAAATGGTATAGACCAATGCTTGTACATTTTTGTCAAAGTCCAAATGAAATTTTCTTAATGATTAATGGAGAAAAGGTAATATCAATTCCAATAGATTCTTTAAGTATTAGTACATTTACGCCAGCAGACGAAGACCTTTTAGGATTTTATACAGATGATAAAATTTACCTACACGAGATAGATTCGTTTTCGATATTTCCTTATGTTGTTGCAGAACAAGTTGCAAAGAAAAGATATGTTTTTGGTCAAGGAGTCCAGGAACAAGAGAACATTGTTGGAGCACTTAATGGAAACCTTTCTTATGTAGATTTTCCATTTTCTGGATATAGCTCTACAATTAAATATCCAGATAGAACAAGATGGGAAGATGGATTTTATAATAACATAGTTGCAAATAGTCAAGGTATTTCTTTACCAGAATATGAATTACCAGAAGTAATTTTTAACAACAATACCTCTTTGTCTAGTGTTGAAAAATCCTTAGTAAGCTCAGGATTCTATGAAGACAACTACTCTGTTCAAAATGAAGATTATCCTTTTATTGTAATGGATCCAACTGGATACTATATAGGAAACGGATCTTATGGAACTATTTATTTTTCAAAATTAAACCAGACAAATTATCAAACAAGATCTATTCACTCTATATTAAAGTCTTCAGGAGATGTTTCAACTAGACAATCTTTACTTTATATAGCAAACAGTACACAAAATAATATTTTTGAGGTAGCAATTGAATCTGGAAGTATTAAATATCTTTATAACGATGTTTTACTAGAATCTTCACCTATTTCAGCTAGTTCATATTTTGCAGTGGGCATTGACTTTAATAAAATTGAGCAATCCTACCACTCCACCATTGGATCATTCTTTTCAAGACCAGAAAGCTTATCTTTAAATTTTGCAGGAAATCAAGAAGATGTATTTTTAGGTAAAATATTTTCTTTAACAATCAATAATGATTTCTTTACAGATAAAGATGGTGGTCAAATATTTAATTCTTCAGGGATAGCAATTAAAAACTTTAATAGCGAACTATATGACTATATTGGATCTTATACACTTGTTCCAAAGTCTTCAAATTCTGAGATTATTTTAGATGTTGCCGTATCTGGATACTGGGAAAACTCTATCCCACTGTCTTATTTTGGAAAGTATATAACACAGTCTAATGGAGAACTAAAGTATGACCTAGATATTCTTCAGTTTAACATTGATACTCCAAGTTCTATATTCTCAAAGTTCAATCAAGAATCTTCAGATTATCAAGAAACTTTATCTACAAAAGTTTTTGTAACACTTCAAAATATTATTGAAATTGGTCAAACAGTTTATACTCAGTTTACAAATACAGAGCTTGTTGGAATGAATAGGGTGCTAGATTTAGGATCAATAATTTCTTCAGATGATACAAAATATAAAATTAACGATGGGACTATAATCTATCCACCAAAAGACATTTCTGGGTTTATAAATTACTATATTACTTTACATATTGAAATTTCTTCTAGAGGAACAAGAACAGAAAATGTAAAAATTAAAAACATGTCTTTGTCCTCACTATCTTTTGATGAAGGAGAGTTTTTCTCAATCAATACTCCTGCTATAGGAAAATTTTATCCAATAGTAAAAAATGAAGATCAGTATGTATATAAAAGAAAGATACCTGTAGTAATTGATACAGAATCTTCTCCATACTTATATTTGTCAGGAAATTCTGGAATAGAGGTATTGCCAGAAGTTGATGAAAACCTAGTAAAGGGTATTTCTGTTCCAATAAATCAAACTTTAAAATCTGATCAAACTATTGTTGGAATGCAAATGTTTTTGATGTATAACGAATCAAACTTATTTTTTGAAAGAAAAAAGATAGGAAAGATATTTAACTCAGATATATCTTTTGATATTGTTCTAGTTCCTGAAGAAGATGGAAAAAGAGCTTTCTTTAAAATATTTAATACACAAACTGGTCAGCAGCTAAAAAACACCAAATTCTTTTTAAATGGAGTGTTAGTGAGTCAGGTAGTTATACAGCCACTATCTTGGAACTATATAGTTATGTCATTTGAAATAGAGCCAGGAGAAACTCAACATCCAATCTACCTTGATGGATCTATTGGTCAAATAGAAATTTATTCAGGAGTAAAGGTTGATAATGTTGCAAGTTTTGCAAAACTGGATGTTCTTGAGCAACCCTTAGTTGTATATGATAGATGGAATGATGTTGATGATTTTAATTGGCAATATTGGTCAGCTTCATCTTCCTGGCTTAGAGCATTAAATGAAAACCCACTTGGCGTTACTATTCTTTCTTTAGATGGTCAAGAAATATTTAATACATATTCTGGTCTTTCTTCAGGTATTGGAAACGATGATAGCATAGTTAATGTTACTTTTGACTCTGTTGTTATATTAAATGACGCAGACTGGGACACTTATTTGGTTTAAGTGATAATTTATGGTACAATGATGTCATGGATTATATAGAAGGCTTACAAAAAATGCCAAACAAGCCAAAAGTAAAGGTAGTAGAGAATACTTCTGAATATGGTTTATATGTTTGGAAAATGGAAACTGGTAAAATATTTGGTGATGGAAATGGAAGTTTTATGAACATTCCTGCCAGAAAATATGATATTGGTGCGATTAATAGAATTACACAGGCTGCAGCCCACTACGGTGCTGGTCCTGGAAAGGCAGTATTTATGCCAGGAGTAACAAGAGTTACAGAAGAAGAAAACTCTGTTCAGATTGATAGAATGAAGCAGGGATATATTCCAGATGAATTTGATACTGGAGCTTTCATAGATGCTGCAAAGGGGCTGAAAAAGCATGGAGATGACTGAAACTATTGCAAGACTAGATAACTTAGATAAGAATAAGCCTTCTGCAAATAAAAGTGATGATTTCTTACTTGAAGCAGATATAGTAAAAAGCTTCGATGGAATTGATGCAAACTTTAAAAGAAGAATAACTAGAATGAGCAAAGCTTACACTGGTCAAGATGGTGCTAAGTCAAAGCAGTTATTTCCAGAACAAGACATTACAACAGCCTACGGTCTTTTTGACGTAGTTCTTCCACCTTACAACCTTGATGAACTTGCATTCTTCTTTGATAACTCCTTTGCAAACCATGCTGCAATTAATGCCAAGGTTGCAAATACAGTAGGTCTTGGATATAACTTTATTATGTCTGATATTGTTAAAGCAAGAATTGAAGAGATTGAAGATGTTAATCAAAGAGTTAGAGCACAAAGAAAAGTTGAAAGGGCAAAGAGTGAGCTAACTGCTTGGTTAGAAGAATTGAACGATGAAGATACTTTTACCCATGTTCTTGAAAAAGCTATGACAGATTACGAAGCAACTGGAAATGGCTATATTGAAATTGGTAGAAAAAATACTGGAGAGATTGGTTACATTGGTCATATTCCAGCAACGACTGTTCGTGTAAGAAGACTTCGTGATGGGTATATTCAAATTGTAAATCAAAGAGTAGTCTATTTTAAAAACTTCCAAGATAAGAAAACAGTAAATCCTGTTACTACAGATCCAAGACCAAACGAATTGATTCATATTAAAAAGTACAGTCCAAAGAATACCTATTATGGTGTTCCAGATGTAGTGTCTGCAGCAACTTCTGTTGTTGGAGATCAACTTGCTGCAAGATACAATATTGATTACTTTGAAAACAAGGCTGTGCCAAGATACATTGTTACTCTAAAAGGTGCAAAGCTTTCCTCTGATGCAGAAGATAAGTTATTTAGATTCCTACAGTCTGGTCTTCGTGGACAAAATCATAGAACTCTTTATATCCCACTTCCTGGTGATGCTGCAGATAACAAGGTTGAGTTTAAGATGGAGCCAGTTGAAAATGGTATTCAGGAAGGATCGTTTGATAAGTATAGAACTTCAAATGTTCACGACATCCTTATGGCTCATCAAGTTCCTATTTCTAAAGTTGGATCAGATCCTGGTAGCTCAATTGCCTCTGCTCTTGTTTCAGACAGAACATTCAAAGAGCAGGTTGCAAGACCATCACAAAAGAATTTGGAAAAAACAATTAATAAGCTTATTAAGGAAAAGACAGATATTCTGTTACTAAAGTTTAATGAGCTAACTCTTACAGATGAAAACACTCAGAGTCAGATTGATGAAAGATATCTAAGAGCACAAGTTGTTGTTCCAAATGATATTAGACCAAGATTAGGATTACCAGTAATTCCGCAAGGAGATACTCCAGTAGTTATGACCCCTCAACAACGTGCAGAGCAAAATGCTCAAATGGCTGGAACAAGACAAAGAGATCAACAAAGAACCAACGAAGCATCTGATTCAACTTCTACCACAACAGGAAGAAATCCTGGTGGAGAAGGAAGATCAGTGTTATAATATAACAATATTATAAACATATAAAAATACATATATAATAGGAATAAGATGTCTGCTTTAAACAAGGCTTATTGGACTTCGGACAACGATGATATCAAGTTGTCTATGCCAATCGCCAAAATAGATGAAGAGCGTAGAACCGTTTCTGGGTTTGCTACGCTTGATAATATTGATAAGCAAGCTGATATTGTTCCTACAGATGTCAGCATTAAAGCTTTTGAAACGTTTCGTGGAAATTTAAGAGAGATGCATCAGCCTATTGCAGTTGGCAAGGTAGTAAATTTTAGACAAGAAAAGTTTTTTGACAAAAGCACAGACAAGATTTATAATGGTGTTTATGTAGATGCATATATTTCTAAAGGTGCACAAGATACTTGGGAAAAAGTTCTTGATGGAACTTTAACAGGATTTTCAATTGGTGGAGTAATCAAGGAAGCAGAAAATTCCTGGGATGAAAATGTTGAAAAGACAATTAGAATTGTAAAAGATTATGAACTTCATGAACTATCTTTGGTAGATAATCCAGCAAATCAATTTGCAAATGTTGTGTCTATTCAGAAGATTAACAAAGATGATCAAATAGATGGTATAATTACAAAAGCAGATATTGAAAATGTCTACTGGTGTGAGAATGACGGTCTTGTCAGACTCTCAGAAGTTGAAGATTCAAGCTGCCCTTCATGTGAAGTTAGCATGAAGAATATTGGTTTCGTAGAGACAAAGGATACAGAAAAGGCTATGATGGTTAAATCACTTTTAAACAAGTTCATTGGTTCTTCAGACTTGTCAAAATCTAATGATGTTTCCGAAACCCCAGAGACTTCAGGCGAAACGTCTGAAACAGCGATTGACAATAATGCGTCAATTGTAAAAAACAATATAGAGGAGGAGAACAACGTGTCAGAAGAAAATACAGTAGTAGAAGAGACCGTTGAAGAAGTTGCAACTGAAGAAGTTGTTGCTGAAACTCCTGCCGAAGAAACCGTAGAAAAGTCAGTTGACGCAGTTGACGCTGTTGAGGAAACAGTAGTTAAGTCTGCTGATCCAGAAGAAGCACCTGCAGAAGATGTTGCAGACGAAGATGCTTCCGATGACGTTGAAGTTGAAAAGTCTGTTGCTGAAGCTAGTGCAACTGATTCTGAGCTTGTAAAAGCTGTTGACGAAATTAAGGTTTCAGTAACAGAGGCAGTGAGTGAACTTGTTTCAACAATTAAGTCACTAAATGAAGAGATTGCAGACCTTAAGAAAGGTCACGCCACAGTAGCAGAAGAAGTTGCTGGAGTAAGAGGCAGTCTTGAAGAGTTTGGAAAGCGTGTAGATGGTCTAGAAGACGAAACCGCTGTCCGCAAGTCTGGCGATCTTGGCGGGATCGTTCAGGGAACAAAAATACAAAAAGGGTCTATGTGGGGTGGACGTTTCCTAAATTCCGCTGACCTATATCATTAAGAGAAACTGGAGGTGAAATAAAAAATGACAGAAAACAATGAAATTTTAGAAAAGGCTGCTGCTGCTGGAACAATTGCGTCTGGTGGCATTGGTGGAGTATCTACTCCAGCAGCTGGAATTCTTGACAATACTAACCCAGTTGGTGATCTAGTGTCTGATGGCGGTATTTTGCAGCCTGAACAGTCACGTCAGTTTATTGAGTATATCTTTGAACAGCAGGTACTAGCACAAGATGGTCGTAGAGTCACGATGAGAGCTAATACAACTGAGCTTGAAAAGATGAATGTTGGAGAGCGTGTAATCCGTGCAGCAGCCCAGGCTGATGCAACCTACACAAATGCTGACGTTCAGTTTACCAAGGTATCACTAACCACCAAGAAGATTCGTCTTGACTGGGAAGTATCTAGCGAAGCTCTTGAAGATAATATCGAAGGTGCAGGTCTTGAGGATCACTTGGTCCGTACAATGACCCGTGCATTTGCAAACGATCTTGAAGATCTAGCTATCAATGGTACAGGAACTGGTACAAACAGCTTCCTTAACATCCTTGAAGGCTTCGTTTCAATCGAAGCTGATGGTAACTCAGCAGCATATGGTACAACTATTGAAGACTTGCAGGGACTTGTTCTTGCAATGCCTCGTAAGTACCGTGGCTCTCGTTCGAACATGAAGTTCTATGCAGATACCGAAACCGTTGCTTCAATTATCAATGGTCTTGGTTCTTCAGGTAACTTGAATTCAGAGCGTATTGTTGAGCGTGTAATTGATGGAGCTGCTCCGCAGACCCTTGGTTCACCAATTCAGTACCGTGTTCTAGGTCTTCCATTAGTTGAAGTTCCTTTGATGCCAGCTGGTTATGTATCACTTACATTCCCAGAAAACCGCATTTGGGGCTTCCAGAGAGACGTAACAGTACACCGTGAATTCAAGCCAAAGAAGGACACTGTAGAATATACAGTATTCCTACGCTTTGGTGTTGCAATCGAAGAAACCGATGCAGTAGCATTCATGCAAGACTAATTATAGTCAGTATTGGAGGGGAGGCATTAATTTGTCTCCCCTTCATCTATTTATGAATGATATAATAATATAGATGTATTATGACAAAAGTTAAAGATAATCTTGTTTGTTTATTTGTAGAAAATGCAAGTGTCTATGAAAAAACTCTTGGTAAACTTAATAAAGGTTATAACGTTGTAAGTAAAGAAGATGCTGATATATGGGTTAGTAAGTTCCCCAAAATTAGAGTCACATCTCCAGAGGAGGTAGCCGAAGTTTTCGGTGTTAAATAATGGAAGTTTTAAGAATTAATGGGAGCGTCCCAACAGTTTCGTTTTCAGACCTTGTTCCAAGTGGAACTTATACAATTGAATACTCTGACCTTTTGACAGATGAAACTTTCTCAGCAAGTGCAACCGCAAATGGCTCTGGAGATATTAATTTTACACTTGATAGTAAATATATTTCATATGATGCAAATTTAGAAGCAAGAGTTCTTGACACATATGATGAAGAAGTTATTGTTACAAATATTGATATTTTAAGACCATACTGTGATATATACAGCTTAGCAACAGAGATGGGAAAAACAGTTGCCCAAGTAAAAGAAATGGAAAGAATTGCAAGATATATTGTAGATTCTGAAACATTTGGCGGATTTAAGTTTGTAAGAAAAGAAAAAGAAGTAGTTGGAATGGGATCTGACTATTTAGTTATTGATGAAAAGATTTACAAGCTTTATAAGTTATATGAAAACCTTGAGCTTGTTTATGATGCTAATTCACAGAATAATGATCAAGAGTTTGAAATATCTAAAGATAAAACTTCAATTGTTTTAACCCAGACAGAAACAAATAGGGTTAACTACAATAGAGTTTGGAGAGACAGATATTTAGATGTAGATTTTGCAGACGGATTTGAATACCTTGTTGATGCAGATTTTGGATGGAAGGTAATTCCTCAAGATATTCAAGAAGCAACAAGATTGCTTATAGGGGATATATCAAGTGATAATATGAGATATATAAATAAGTACATTGAGTCTTTTGATAATGACGATTTTAAGATTAAGTTTGCAAAAAATTTCAATGCATCTACTGGAAATTTGGTAGTAGACAGAATTCTACAAAAGTATAAGAATAACATCCGCCTTGGGGTGTTATAATGCTTTTTAATTCATCCCTTGATGACATTCTTTACCCAATGACTGCTGACATTTACTATGCAGTAGAAACACAGTCTGAATATGGCAATATGACTAGAACTTGGCAATTTGATAGAACTGTAAACTGTTCAGCAATCACTGCTACTTCTGGAGAACTAACTGCAGAACTTAGGGTAAAAGATAAATTTTTAGACTATAATTCTTCTGTATTCTTTAGAACTAATCAGGACATTAGAAAAAGCTCTTCTGGAAAGTACTATCCAATAACAGCAACTGCAGTCACAAATATGAGAGATCCAAATGGGGATCCAGTCTGGATTAATACAGAAAATCTTAAAACAAAAGCTGAAACTGTTAAAACAAAGTATGAAGTTAAAACAATTATTCCAAGATTTGATATGTTCCATAATATTGGCATGTATACTGTATTTCTTAATCGTTCAGCTAACCAAAAGTGGGATATACCAGAATGATAAGAGCAAGAATTAAAGGTGACAATGTTGTAAAAATGCTTAGAAACTCTGTTGAGTATTCAAGTGCATTCGCTACAGAATTAAAAAGAAATCAAGATACTTTAAATAAAAAACTTGGAGAAGAGTCAATTGATGCTTTTTATGATTATCTTGATAGTCTTGCGAGATCTCATCCAGGAATGCTTCATCACGTCTATGAGTGGGGGGAAGTTGGAAACCCTATGGAAAGACTGTTTGATTTAACAATGTCTGTTAATAAAACATCTGCAGTTATAGATGCTGAGTTTTTAGAGTCCAGAGTTCCTTCTCCAACATCTACAGAACCATTTTATGACAAGGCAGAAATAATGGAAGATGGAAGAACTGTTACAATTAACCAAGTAGAAGCAAAAGCACTATTTTTTGAATCAGATGGAGAAGAATTTTTTAGAAGTGGTCCAATAGTTATTGCCAATCCTGGTGGAGAGGCAACAAGAGGATCTTTCTTAAAAGCATTTGATGAATTTTATGGATCATATTTTACAGAAGTTCATTTAAAAGCAATTAGATTTTATCAGTATTTTCAAAATCCAAAAGTTTTTGAAAAATATTTTGCTTCTGCAACAAAGGGTGGGGCTTCTGCAAAAGGTAAAAAAGCTGCACTATCATGGATAATGAATGCACCAGGAGGTAGCTATGGTGGTATATAGACCAGAAAATATTATTAACCTATATGTTTGGGAACAGTTCAAAACTCATGCCCCAGCATTCTATAACCTTTATGGTCCAACTTCTGGTGGTCCAGATATCGTTCCTTTCTTTCCTGCTCCAGCAAACAATCTTCCAACTGCTGTAATTGATAATGATTTGCCATATGTTATGTTTGATAAGTTTAGTAGAGTCCGTGGAGGCTATAAATATTTCTACCCTATCAAGACTGACCAAATGAGATATACAATCGTTGGTGGCTCTCTGTACGACATTAATAGGAACCAGCAGGATAGGTATGCAACTACTATAAACCTTACAAGTCTTATTCAAAGCATTTTAGACAGGGAAGACGATGCTGCAAGAGATATTAATGAATTTACCAAGACTCTTCCAGATTATAACAATCCTAACTATCCAGAATTAAGCAAATATTACTTTCACTGTGTAAATGTTTATCAGTCTGGATTCACAGATACTCAGCAAGATGTCTCTGATTTTATGGAATATAACCCTACAAGAGACCTTATTATTAAATATGACTATCATTCTAAACAGTTTAATGAGTAATAAAAACTAGATGTATACTTAGATTAGGAAACGCCAATACCCTATAAATTTTAAGACTAAAAGTGAGGTGTAAAAAAATATGGCTACTCGTGGAAATTCCAATCAAATTATCGTAGGTGCAGCCCAGCTCTTCGTTTCGAAGCAGGGTCCACTAGAATACAACTCTGTTGTAGACGAATATGTATTCGGCAGTGCTTCAGTATCAGGTATTCCAGCATTCGTTGCAGGAACACTTTATGCAGACACAGTTGAAGCAGCTACCACAAACTGGAGAAACGTAGGCTACACCATGAATGGTTTGGAAGTACAATTCCAACCAGATTTTGGTGAAGTACAGGTTGATCAGCTTCTTGACGTTGCTAAACTTTACAAGCAAGGTATGCAGGTGAACATGGTTACAGCATTTGCTGAAGCTACACTTGAAAATCTTGTTGTTGCAGTTGCAACTGCGGATTCTAACTTCAATGATGCAGATCCAGATGAAGTAACACTTAACCTCTCAGCAGGTGATCTAGGTGAAGTTCCTTTGGAACGTGCACTTATCGCTGTTGGTCCAGGTTCTGGCGATCCTAGTGCAACTGGTGCAGATCAGGTTGAGCGTGTCTATGTTGCACACCGTGCTCTATCTATTGATAGTGTAACTGTGTCAGCAAAGCGTGATACTCCTTCTATGTACGAAGTATCATTCCGTTTGCTTCCAACTGCTAATGGCTCATACGGTAAGATTGTTGACCGTGTAAAGGGTGCATAACCTAATATAATTAAATAATAGAAGCTACCCACTCTCATTAATTTGGGGGTGGGTAATTTCTTTTATAAAGGGCTTTTATGCTATAATTGAATATATTCTACAGGAGGAATAAATGGCAACTAGTGTATATGAAGTTGTAGAAGTAGAGCTATTAGACGGCTCTACTATTTCTATGAAACCACTAAAAATCTCTTTACTTAGAGAGTTTATGAAAGAGTTTCAAAAAATTGGTGATCCAAAGATTGCAGAAGATAATATTAAATCTATGGATTTATTGCTAAGCTGTGCAACTATTGCAATGAAGCAATATAGTCCAGAACTAGCAACTAAGGAACAGTTAGAAGAAATCATGGATCTTCCAACTATATATAAGGTAATCGAAGTGGCTGCAGGGATTAAGTTGAACGACCCAAACGCACTGGCAGCGGCTCTAGTTGGGACGAACTAGATCTTGCTGAGTTAGAATCAAGAGTATTTCTTCTGGGATTCTGGAAGAATTATTCTGAAATGGAGGAAAGTATATCAATGCCTGAACTAGTAGCAATACTAGAAGCTAAGAATGAGCAAGACTACGAGCATAAAAAATTCTTGGCTGCATTACAAGGTGTTAATATAGATTCTTCTTCGTCCGAAAATAAGTGGGAAGAGATAAAGGCTAGAGCTTTTAGCAATGGTGCTACATCTAATCCTAACGACATCCTTGCCTTGCAAGGTGCTGCAGCTAAAAGAGCTGGATTTGGCATTGGACAAGGTTTGGATTACGAGGTGATTACTGAATAATGGCTGAGGTCGCAAAAGGCATTATTGATATTGAGATTAACACAGGTAGTGCTGCGTCTCAACTTCAATCTCTTCAAGCACAGATTAATGCTTTTAACCTTGCCCTTAATAAAAGTAACAAGGCACAAGGAACTTTTGCTGCTGAATATTCCAAAGAATTGCAAAATGCGATTAATAAAACTGGACTATTTACGGCAGAGACCATTAGGCTATCAACTGCTGCTGCCACTTTAGATAAAACTTTGTCCAAGGGTAAAACAACTCTTGGGCAATTTTTTAGTGCAAAATTTAATAAAGATAGTGCGATTGCAGCAGAAACAATGGCACTTGCTGCAGAACGTGCTAAGAGACTTCAAACACAATTTATAGCAACCTCTGGTGCTGCAAATGGTTTTCAAGAAGCAATAGCAGTTAGACCACTTGCTGCATTTTCTTCAGAAGCAGCAGTCGCTGCTCAAAGAACTCAAATTCTTTCTAATATGTTTAAGCAAGGAACTACACAGCTTGTTAATTTTGGTAAGAACGTTCAGTGGGCTGGTCGTCAGCTTATGGTTGGTTTTACAGTACCTCTTACAATTTTTGGATCAGTTGCTGGAAAAACTTTTATGGACCTTGAAAAACAGGCTGTTGCTTTTAAAAAGGTGTATGGTGACATTTTTACAACTCCAGCAGAATTAGATAAAAATTTAGAAGCTGTAAAAGGTTTAGCTGCTGAATATACAAAATATGGCATTGCTGTAAAAGACACAATTGGACTTGCTGCTCAGGCTGCTGCTGCTGGTAGACAAAATGCTGACTTAACAGATGCTGTTTCACAAGCAACAAGACTTGCAACGCTTGGTCAAATGGATCAAAATGCAGCACTTGAAACAACAATATCTTTGCAGTCTGCATTTAGATTATCTGGTAAAGATCTTGCAGATACTATTAACTTTTTAAATATGGTTGAAAATCAAACTGTTGTATCTTTGCAAGATATTGCTGCTGCTATTCCTCGTGTAGCCCCAGTTATTCAAGGTCTTGGTGGTAACGTAAAAGACTTAACAGTATTTCTTGCAGCAATGCAAGAAGGTGGTGTAGATGCTGCTGAAGGTGCTAATGCTTTAAAGTCTGGTCTTGCATCTTTAATTAATCCAACAAAACAGGCTACAGAAATGTTGTCTGGAATGGGAATAAATCTTCAATCTATTATTGAAGCAAATAAGGGAGACCTTATGGGAACTGTTAGATCTTTTGCACAAGCCCTATCCTCACTTGATCAATTTTCAAGACAACAGGCATTAGAACAAGTGTTTGGTAAATTCCAGTATGCAAAACTTGGTGCACTATTTGACAATATCTCTAGAAAAGGATCACAAGCACAACAAGTTATTGAAACAATGGGGTACTCTACAGAACAACTTGGTGCAACTGCAGATAAAGAATTAAAAACAATTGAAGAATCTTTTGGTGTGCAATTAACTGGAGCAGTAGAAAGATTTAAATTAGCAATTGCTCCTATTGGTCAATTATTTGTTCAACTTGCAATTCCAGTTGTTAATTTTATTACAAAAATTGTTGAAGGATTTAATGGTCTTACAGAAGGTCAAAAGAAATTTACTGCTATTGCTGCAGTAATTGTTGGCGTTGTAGTTCCTGCAGTAACCATGCTTACTGGTTTATTCTTAAACCTTGTTGGAACTCTTGCAAAAATGACACAAGGAATGGCACTATTTAGCAAAGGATTTATCACTGGTGGTCCAATTGGAGCATTTAAAGCACTAACTCAAAGTTCCAAATATTTAAGTCTTTCTGAAATGGATGCAGCTATGGCTGCTCAACAACTTTCAGGTGCAAGTCAAGTTTTAAATGCAACTCTTATTGAACAAGTTGGAACAGCAAATGCAGCAGCAGCAGCTATTGCTAATTTAACAAAGGCATATAGTGCAATGGCTGCAACACAAGGTGCTGCAGGAGGACTACCATCGTTTGGAGTTGCTAGTGCTGCTGGAACTAATGCTGCAAAGGGTGTTAAGACTGGTGGAATTAGAATAAGGGGATTAAGAAGAAATACTGGTGGTGGAGTTCCTGGTGTAGGAAACACAGATACAGTTCCAGCAATGCTTACTCCTGGTGAGTTTGTTGTAAACAAAAAAGCTACTAGTCAAAACCTTGGACTTTTAAAAGCTATTAATAATGGTGGAATTCAAAAATTTAGTCAGGGTGGAAATGTTTTAGATGAGATTGCTGCTGTAAGAGCTATAGGATTTGGTGCTACTGGATCTATTCCTTCAATAAGAAGAAATCCTGCTCAAAGAGCCGTATCTATTGGTGGAATGTTTTCTGAATTTGCTAGATCTCTTATGGTAGCAAGACTTAATCAAAGATCAGGTTTTGGAGGATTTAGAAGGGTTAATCTTAGAGGAAGGTCTGCAAGTGGAAGAATTTCTGGATCTTCAAATACATCATATTCTGGAACACAGGGAGGATCAGGATATAAGCCATATACTGCTTCAAGAATTGAAAATATAATTGACTCTTCTTTTGATGAATATGGTGGTGCAGCTGCAAGAAGCCAGCTCGTATCTGGACTAACAAGGCAAGAGGGACAAAGATCTTCGTCATTAGTTTTTGGACATGCAGTTACTCCAGAATTTTTATCATCAACACAGGGCATTGGTGCACAATTTGGAACTAGAGGAAGTTATCCTAGAGCAAATGTTTCACAGCTTAGAGGAAGAATTTTTGGAACTAGTGCAAGAGATGTTAGCTCTGATGCACTACTAGATATACTTCCATCAACTGGTGCAGTAATTCCACAAAGGTTTAATAGTCAATTAGGAAGAGGCTCTGGAGCACCAGCACAAGGATTTGGAAAAGCTGAGTGGTTTCATGAAATTGAATTAATTGAATTTTTAAAACAAAGAGGAGTTCCAGCACAAAATATAGTAAAAGCAGCAAAAAGAGCTGCAGAATTAAAAAATAGATTTTTTAGAAATTATAATGGAAATATTGATGAACAAACTTGGGGAAGAATTCAAAATGCAGCAGAAAGACAAGCAATTCTACAGTTAAATTCTGGAGGATCTGTTCCAGGAACTGGCAATAGAGATACAGTTCCAGCCATGCTTACTCCAGGAGAATTTGTTGTAAATAAAAAAGCAGCTAGTCAAAATCAAGGAATTCTTGAAATGATGAATGGTGGAAAAGTTAAAGGATACGAAGATGGTGGACAGGTCGTAGCAGGAAGAGGTTCAAGAATTTTATCAAGAGCAAAAGGTGTTGCTGGAGGTCTTGGAATTTCCAGTATGGCAGGTTCTGCATTAGGTTATGCAGTTGGCGGAAATACAGGAGCTTTAATTGGATCTATTATTGGACCAATGTTGGCAAAGCCAGCAAAACTGGTTGGACTACAACTTTTAAAACTTGGAGTGCCAGTTCTTTCAGCCACTGCAGGATTTGCCCTTGCAGGATTTGCAATATATAAATTAAATAAAAGTTTAAATGATGCACAAAAGTCTGGAGCAAAGTTGTCAGACGCTATGTATGGATCTGCGGAAAAAACAAAAGCTATGGGTGAAGCTTTTGGAAGAGAAAGTTATGCACAAGCCTCTAGAAGAATGGCTGTTGAAAAAGCTGGTGGTCAAGAAATAACACAGGAAGCACAAGCAGCTTCTAGTGAATTTTTGAAAACAGATGCAGCTACTCAAATGAAAAAAGATTTAGAACTTGTTAAAAAATCTGGAGAAGATGTTGCATTAGCTTTAAGAAATCAACTTGCTTCATCAATTATAGCTGGAGTAATTAGTCCAGAAGAGGCAAAGGCAATTGCTATAGACATGGGCAAGGAGCTAAAGGATCAAAAGTTAGCAGTTAATGTTGCTGGACAACTAAGCTCTTTACTTGGTCCTAATGGAGAAAAGCTTTTAACAGATCCTACTGGAATTGTAATTGCTATAACTCCTCAGATTGATAAAAACAAAGTTAAAAATGATGCACAAGATGCATACAATGAATTAAATCCTTTACAAGCATTTGGTCAATTCTTTAAAGGTGGAAAAGAAGAGTTTATAAGAAATTTCTCAATAGAGACAATATCTTCTCAAAATGCTTCAGCATTAGCTAAAGAAGCAGAAGCAAGAGCAATGCTTAATGCACAAGTTCAAGAAGGTACAATAACTCTTGAGCAATATATCAAAGCTATTGGAAGTCTTGGAGAAGCTTCTAAATCAAGTCAAAAAGCAGTTGCTGATGCAAATGCTCAGGCTTTAGGCTTTGCAGATGTAGCAGCAATGAACTCTGCTGCAAATAGAATGTCTGATCGTCAAAAACAGTTGGATACAAATACTGGTGCAAATGGACAGACTTTAACTGTAGAACAAAGAAACCAGCTATTAAATGAAGGATCTCAAGACATTGCAGGAAAACAAGCACTAGAATCTGCAAACAAAATAAAGGAACAGCTTAGAACAATCTTACTAGAGTCTGGATATGAAGATGCAGCAGCACAGTCAATAATTAACGGTGTAGAGCAAGGATTAGCTTCTGGTAGAGTAGGAGATGCTGCTGGACTTTTTGCAAAAGTAATATCTGGAGAGTTAAGAGCTACAGATGTTGAAATGGTTGCAAGGCTTAAGCTAGAGGGTAATCTTGATCAAGCAGGTCTTGATGATTTAATTGCTAAAATTGATATATTAAGAACTGACCCAGAAGTTGATTTAAAATTTAATTTTAATAGTACTAATACTTCTAAAGATATTAATGATATATTTGCACTATATGATAAACTTCAAAAAACTCCAGATATTACAAAGAAAATGTTTGCTGAAGATAAATATACATCTGTATTCAAGCAATTTGGAATTGATTATAATAAAATAGCAGCACTACCTGATTTAGAACAAGCAATTGTAACAACAAATCTTCAAAGATATGTAGATTATAGGGCAATAATTGTTAAGGATAGAGCTACAGATCCAGGTGAAGTTGCAAGAGATTTAAGAATTTTAGAGGACACCCTTGGTAAAAATATTAGAAGTACTTTTGGTACAAATTCTGGAGTAGATAAACAACAAGATTTTTCAGGTTTTGGATCAGGTTCTGGAGGCGGTAGTGGAAAAGCTAATGAACTTAAGAAAATGCTTATGGAAAGATTTAGGCTTCAAGAAATGCTTATTGATAAAGAAGCAGAAGGTTTTAATAATAGAGTTAAACAATTAAATAGAGAAATTGAGCTAGAAGAAAGACAGGTTTCTTTAAGACAAAAAGCACTTGACGATCTTTCTAAAAAAGAAGAAGAAGTAAATAAGGCTTATGACTTAAGAGTAGAAGCACTAGACAAGGTTTCAGAATCAAATTCAAGAATATCTGAACAACAAAGAGCAGCGACTGATTTAGCCTCTGCTCTTGCTTCTGGAGATATTGCTGGAGCAGCAAATATTACTAGTGAAATGCAGCAACAGTCTGCACAATACCAGATTGAAGATGCTAGAGCAGCACTTGAAGAACAAAGACAAAAAACTTTAGAGTCATTAACAATTTCTGTAAATGGTCAATTAATGACAAGAAAAGATATTGAATTCCAAATAGAAACAATTCAAAATAGAATTTATGATAAAGGGTTATTGGTTCAAGGACTTCAGGATAAACTTCTAGTTTTAGAAGATAAAAAACTAGCAGTTGCAAAAGAACGTGAAAAGGTTGAAACTAGACTATATCTTTTAGAACAAAGAAAAGCTATATTAGATTTAACAAAGGGTAAGGGCGGAAAACTTAATAAGAGTGAGTTAGCACTTCTTGCAGAATATAAATCAGCATATAATCAAATTGCAGATATGTACAATGCATCTAATCCTGGAGCACAGGTAAAAAAGGTAAACTATGGCGGAACAATAAGAAAGATGGCTTTTGGTGGAATTGCATACAAGGGATCAAATGAACCAGCTCCAGCACTAAGAATGAATTATGGAAGCATCGTTCCAGGAATTGGAATGACGGATAAAGTTCCAGCTTTGCTAACCCCTGGAGAATTTGTTGTTAGAAAGCGTGTTGCAGATAAGAACAAGCCTCTACTAGAAGCTTTAAATAGTCAAGTATTTCCTGGAATAGGAAAGGGTATGTCTGCTCCAACATATTCTATTCCACAAAGTTCTGTATCAAATATGCCAATTAACAATACAACTCTTAACTCAACCTCTTCACCAATGTATAATAGTACATATAACGTAAATGTAAATGTATCTGGAACTAATGCATCTCCAGATGATATTGCAAATGTAGTTATGGCAAAACTTTCTCAGCAAAATAGAGGGACTTTAAGGAGTAGTAGATATTAATGGTTAGTAGTGCATATTTAAGTGCTAGAAAAAAGTGGATAAGACCACAAGCAATTGTTTTCTCTAATAACTCTGGAGGAATTTTGGATGGTGTCCCACAAATTTCTGGAACTGAAAGAGAAGACTTTATTATTCTTTCTGATCACAATAGAAGTGAAATTTCATTTAATACTAATAGACTTGAGAATAGAAAAAGAATGGTAAATGGTCATATGCGTTCTTATCATATTGCAGATAAAATGAACATATCTTTTTCTTACAATCTACTCCCTTCAAGATCTTTTGATGGAGATCCAGAATTTAACAGCAATGGTGTTGCAACAATATCAGGTCTGTCAGAATATACAGCAGATGGTGGTGCTGGTGGTGCAGAATTGTTAGATTGGTATAGTTCTAACCCTGGCTCTTTTTATGTATTTTTATCTTATGACAAACCGCAAAACTTTTCTGTGGGTATTTATGATAAACTTGACAAATATTCAGATGTCCTAGAAGTTTTTATCTCAAACTTTAGCTATAATGTTGTAAAAAGAGGTGGAACTAACCACGACCTTTGGGATATTTCTATTTCTCTTGAGGAAGTATAATGTTTTCAGATAGTGACCTAATAAATCATCTTCAAACAAAAAATAGTATTGATGTTGATTCTTTAATTATTGCTGAGTGGAATCAAAATGATTTACTTAATCTACAGGATTATGGAAATTATAGATATAGACCAGACAGTGCAAGTGTTGTTTTTAGAACTCTTTATCCAGAATATGATTCTCAGGATAGTGCAAACGTTTACACCAATGCTTTAGAGTCAACAACTATTTCTCAATATAGAACAGATGATCCAAACGATCCATTAACTTTTATTAAAACAGAAACTAGTAGAGAGCTTTACTATTCATTAAAAGATTGTATAAAACCATTCAGACCAAGGTCTGGTATAAATAAGATTCTATACTTTGGAGAATCTAATGTTAACAATACAAAGTTTGTTGACAGTATTAGATCTGGAAAAAGACCAAGATACTACTTTTCTTCAAGATTTGATAAATTTAAGTATTGGAATTCTTATAGAAAAGAATCTGGACAAGAGTTTGGAATATCAAGTACTGCATCAACAGCCTTTGTTCAGGGGGATGTTTCATATAAAATAGAAGATTGTGCCCCTTTTGTTGTTTACAAAAATGACGTTGCAGCTAACAGAATAGTTGTAAAAATGCAAACCAATCTAGCAGACCCATCAGCAGTTGGAATAAATGGAGAATTTTTGGTTCCTGGAAGAATCAGAAGTAATAATAATTTATTTATAGATCCACTTCAAGATGTAACAAAATCATCTGTTCCAAAAAGATGGAAAATTCAATATCTTGATTCAAATAATAACTGGATAAATGCTATATCTTTTAATGAAACTTCAACAAGAAAAGATGGTTCAAGGATTGTCCCTTGGGATGGTCATGTAGAAATTTATTATGGTATAAAAATACCTGAAGCATTTAAGACAAATTTTCATCTATATGGATATTTAGATACAGTTGATCAGCTACCAGATGCAATTTATATAAATAGAAATATTGTAAGTGGAGACGCATATATAGTTGGAAGTTCAACAACACAACCAGGAACTTTATATATTTGGAATGAAGATGATCAAGAATGGACTACACATGCTGTAGAGTATGGATTTTCACTATTAGAAGATGATGATACAAAAAGAGTTGGACTAATTAAAAAAATACTAAATCCAGACTACTTTGTCACTGAAGGTGCTAATACATATAGAGATTTTGTTTTTATTAAGGGAATTAGGGTTGTTGTAGAAACCATGTATGCTCCAAACAAACCATTTGATTTAATTGAATTATCTCCAAGACTAAAAGTTGATATAACAGACTATGTTTTAGACTATGAAATAAATAAAAATCTCATGGCAACAGATTTTGGATTACCAGTTGGTGGGCTAGTAGCTTCTACAGGTGGGATTAATTTATCAAATCATGATGGTGTATTTACAGAATTAAATACATTTAACACAACCACTAAGACTGGAAGTATAATTGCAAATAATCTTAAGCCACAAATAAAATTTGATTTTTACGAATCTGTATTAGATGTAAATGGATATGATAAGTTTATTCCATTAAAAACTTTTTATTCAGAAAATGCTGCAATTGCAACAAGTGGTATGCAAGATGTTTCCTTAAATTTAAGAGATGCATATTTTATTTTAGAATCAAATAATGCTGCTCCAATATTTTTACAAAACTGTACCCTGACTATGGCAGTTGCACTTCTTTTAGACAATATTGGTTTTAGTAATTATGTGTTTAAGAGTATTAATACTGCAAATGATCCAGTAGTTCCATTCTTCTTTATTGAGCCAGACGCTTCAGTTGCAGAAGTATTACAAAGACTTGCACAGGCAACTCAGACAGCAATGTTCTTTGATGAATATAATAACTTTGTAGTTATGCCAAAAGAATATTTAATGCCAGACATTTCAGTAAGAGATGATAACTCTGCTATTTCTGAAAGACTTACAACACTCTATGGACAAAAGACTGGAAATATTGTTCCAAATATTGAAGCCGTTGGAGGATTTGAAACAAAAATTTTAAATGATGGAAAAATTAACTATACAACAAGATATATTCAAAGAGAAGTTTCAAGACTAGAACAGGCAAGTTTAAGTTTAAATGAAAGAACCTATGGATATAAGAGTGCAATTCTTTGGGAGCTTGGAGATCAAAAAGAGCTAAGAACTATAAATCAACCAACAGCAGACGTAGGGTATGCACTTGGAGCAGTCCCACTTGGAACCAGTCTTGGAAGTGTTGTCCCATATGTAGAAAATTATGAGATTAAAAATAATACAATAGATGTTGGAGAAAGTGCTTTTTGGCTTCCAAGATTCCAGGGATACTTGTATGCAAATGGAGAAATTATCAGATATGATGCACAAGAATATCACGTTACTGCTACTGGAAATGTTTGGATTTCAAGTAATAATGAATATCAAAAATACTTTTCAAAACTTCCATTTAATGGAAAAATGATTCTTACTGGAAACCTTAGAATTTATACAGAACCATATTATGAAAATGCTTCAGGTGCAAACTTTGAAGGTATAGAAGAAAATGTTAGATATAAAAATGGTCCAGTAAAAACTCATGGTAGAGGACAGTTTGGAACAACCATAACAAGTCATTCTGCAGGTCTAAATCCATACTGGGAAAATGTTGACAATAGGCAGTCTTTTAGAATGGACTCAAGTAAAATTTTTGATACAAAGCCATTAGAATTATTGCCAAAGCCTCCAGTATCAGGATCTACACTAGGATCACCGCTTGGAAATGATACAGTTTCTAGAGATCAGTCTTCTATAACTAGCAAAATTGCTAACTTTATGAAAAAATCTACAAGAACGGAAGGATTTTCTAGCTATAGACAGCAAGATGTTGCAGGAATTCAATCCTCTGCTTTAATTTTTAATGGACCATATCCAGTTCCATCATTTACAGGGGGGTCTTCACCAACTGATTTAGTTAACTATGTTTATAAAGATTTAGATACAGACTATAGACATGTTGGAACTAGAATGAGAATTCTTGGAAAGCAAAAAGATGATAAGACTCAATCTGCACTAAACTCTATTGAGTTTTATAAGGTAAATATTCCTGGTGCAAACTCAAATATTACAGAGCTTTCTGGAGGCTCTGGAGGAATTGGGTACATGATTGATCCAGCAACAAATTCTGGATACTATCTTGAAATAGCTTCTCTTTCCTCAGATGTATTATCTTATTTTGGTTCAGATAGAACTCTGTATACTGTAAGTGGAAGCACTGTTACTGCTTCTACAGTTTCTGCTTCTACCACCTTTACAGATGTTATTGAAAATATAATACTTTATAAAGTTGAAAAAACTCCTTACTTATCTCCAGAACCTGGAAAAGAAAACATTGCAGTTCCTAGAAAACTATGGGGATCTCTTGCAAGAATTCTTGTTGATGAAGGCAAGTTTATTGGATCTGATAGATTAACTTCTCAAGAAATTCCAGTTTATGATTTAGCACTAGATGTAGAAAGATCTCCAGATGGTTCTAGAATAGATTTCTCAATATATTTAAATAATAAATTAATTGGAAAAGTAAGTGATACAAGTCCTTTAAACATGCCACAGTCTGGACTAAAGGCAGGACTATTTACAAGAGGTTCAAGTAAGTGTATGTTTGAAAACATATATGCTTTAAAAAATAAAGTAGAAAATGATCCACCAATAAGTGAGAAGCTTAGCGAGGATATTTCTGCTGAATCTTTGAGAAAATATTCTGTTCCATCTTTTGTTCAAAAAACATTCCTGTCTTCTATTGGAACTGAAACAAGACCAACTGTAGATTTTTACTTTGAAGAATTTGGAACAATATTAAGAGAATGTGCATATTTTAATATTAAATATGATCAAGCCTATCCAGCCTTAATTGCAAAACTTGTTCCCCCATTCACTACTGAAAAATCATACCAGATATCTGGATTTTTGCCAGGATCTTATGGTGCTGAGTTTTTAATATTTAATACTACAGACAAGGCTATTGATCTTAGTGAAAGTTCTACAAATAGAATTATGATTCAAGGAATTACTTTTACTCAAAATATCTCTAATGTGTTAACAGTAGATGACTACTTTAAAGAATTATCAAACTTCTCTGACCCAGTTCTTACAAGTAATAACCTAATTGTTTCTCCAGGAAGGTCCGAAAAGATTTATGATAATATTAAAAATAGCAGGGCTATTTATGGGAATAAATCATTTTCTTTAGATTCTGTATATATTCAAAATGAAGATTCTGCAAAAGATATTATGAAGTGGATTTTAGATAAAACAATTAGACCAAGAAAAGTATTTGAATTAGACACATTTGGAACGCCACATGTACAGCTTGGAGATATTATTAAAATTAACTTTGATTTACCAGAAGGTGTTAAAATGGTAGATGAAAATAAAAAATTTGTTGTAATATCTGCCCAGTATGGAAGATCTTCTTCAAATGTTAAAAGCCAATTAAGGATTATGGAGGTTTAAAATGCCAGGCGAAAATTCAGGTCCAGCAGGAGCGGCAAATACTAGGAGAACTTCTCCTCCACCACCACCTCCACCAAGGAAAAGTCCACCCCCTCCACCTCCTCCTCCACCAAGGAAGACACCTCCGCCACCACCGCCACCACCCCCACCGCCTCCACCAAGAAGCGACTCCGTTCAAGCAGCACAAGCTGCTGCAAGACTTGCCTCTCCACCACCTCCTCCAAGAAGCGACTCCGTTCAAGCAGCACAAGCTGCTGCAAAGGCTTCTGCACAAGTTACGGCAGAAGCAGCAAAGTATGCTGAAGCTGGACCAAACTTTAAAGGAGCTGGAGTAACTCCATATTTAGATAAAAATGGAAATGTAACACCAATAAGTACTAGCTCAGGACCATCAAAAACACCTCCACCACCTCCAGCAGTGGATGATTTTGTAGAAGTTCTTAAAATAATGGATCCAACCCCAGAGCCACCAATGACAATTATGCCAGTTCCTGACTCTGTTGTAAAAATTGCAACAAGAAATGTTACAGATATTTCTTCATTAGTTCCACAATTTGATCCAGAATATATTAAGAAAATATTGTTTGAAAATCTTTCTGCAATAGAGTTATCAATAGTTGAAAGACACGATACAATTGAGGGAATTAATCAAAGGTATTCTATTATTTCTAACCTTTCTGAAATAAGAGAAAAATATGATGTAGCTAAACAATTAACTGTTATGGACAAGTTTAAGCCACTAACAAAAATTTTTACTATTAATATTGAAGATAAAATTCCTCAAGAAGACTATCTTGTATTAGAAGGTCTTGACTCTACCTATCAATACCTTGATCAAAATAATAATATAGTTACTCGTGAAAAGGGGTATTATTATATTGACACTAATGGAGACCTTGTTATAGAGTTAATAAACTTAGAAAAAAACCAGGAAGTAGAGATTTTGATAGACACAAATGGTACAATATATAGGATGGAATCATGATTACAACAAATGGAAAAAATATCGTAGCCAAGTATCTTTTAAACCAGGCTCCAGAATTTGCAAGTCATATTGCAATTGGAGTTGGTGGACAGGCTATATCAACCTCTTCTTCAGTGAGTTTTTCCAGTGATGCAAGCTCCTTGGGTTTTGAAGTTGCGAGAGTACCAGTTTTATCAAAAGGTCTTTTAAAAGAATTTGATCCACAAACAAATCAATATGTTGAAAAAATTGTTTTTAAAGCAGAACTTCCAATTGAGCAAAGATTTCAGATTACTGAAATAGGTCTTTATCCAGCAGAAAAAAACATTGTTGCTGGAAATTTTGATAGTAGAATTATTTCAACTTTTAGTAACTCAGAGCCTTGGGCATATTCTAATAATTCAAATGACTCTGGAACAGTTTTATACATTGGACCAGTCCCAATTGATCCAACGAATGTTGGAGATATTGGCATTACAGAACCAGGATGGGATGACTTTATTTTTATAAATAGCAATTCGCCTATTTTTGAATACTCAGATAGAATTAATAGAGGGGAGCAGCCAAGATATTTAAACAGGAGCTTGTCTGTTTCTGGTAGCACGTCCGTAGTTTCTGGAGTTTCTGCAAGTTCTTCTTTAATTGACGTTTCTAGTAGTGCCTCTTATTATGTTGAAAATAATTCTATTAGTTTAAATTTAGGAAAAAATCTACCAAGTGATGAGGTAAAATTAGCATTTTCATTAGTTAGTCTTGCTAGAGAAGAAATCAATCCAAGTAATATAAAGATAAGGCTAGAGCTTTTAAATAATTCTGGAGTAAACTCTCCAAAGGCATATGTAAACATGTCGCTAACCAATCAAGATATAGCCTCAAAGAGATATCAGATTATTACAAAAACCCTATCTGACTTTACTACCACAGAGAACTTCTCATGGTCCTCAATATCTGGTATAAGAATTTACACATGTATTCATAATAGCTCTAATGTTCCAACTGGAGAACACTTTATATTTTATGATGGAATAAGATTTGAAAATGTATCTAGTTACAATCCTTTATATTCTTTAGTTGCTGCTGAATATATTAGAACACTAGATGAAAATCCAATTTTAAAGAAAGAAAATTCAACGAGTTATGTAGAGTATAGGTTTGGCGTAGGAGTTTCCTAATGGCAGAGATTAGAATTCCTGTAGAAAAGTTACCACCACCAGATAAAAATGGAGATCATGCGTTCCAGTTTAGAATTATATCTGTGGATAAAAACCAGTGGTCAGCTTGGTCTCAACTTTATATTATAAAAAGTATTGGTCAGTATAGACCTGTTGAGTCAGATGTAACTGCAATTATTGCTACTGAAGAAGTTACTATAACATGGGATACTCCAACAATATATAACTATAATTCTGCTTCTATTACAAGTGCATCAATTGCACATAATCATTCTCAAAACTTTAAACAGCATCCAACAGATATCTTTGTTCAGTGGGGATCAGGCTCTGCCATGGGAAATTTTGAATATCATGAAAGATCAGAAGATGATTCAACAAGTATCTTAATGCCAGCATCTTCTGCATCAGTTAGAGTTGTTGGAATTGTAGCATTAAAAGATGTTCCTAGACCGTATACCTTTGAATCAGCATCAGCTTATCAAATAAGGCTAGACAATTACTTAGGAATTTCTGGGTCCGTTCAAGGAGTCTACGACTTGTTTAAAGTTTTTGATACAGAAGTAGTATCGTTAACCTGATATAATTAAGTAGGAGAAAAAATGGCACAAATTGAAACACCAGATAGAGGTCAACCACTTGACATATCGTATATATATAGAGTTGTTAATGAAATTAATAACATTTCGCAAGTAATTGGAAAAGGTATTTCAAAAATTAAATATAGAGATACCAATACGCCTTCACAGCCTAGAACTGGAGACTTAGCTTTTTATGCAGAAACTCTAAAAATTGTTGATGCAAACCTTTCCGTACAGCCAAATGCTCCAGCAACATTTGATTTTTCTGGTATTTTTAAGACTGCTCCAGTCGTGGTTTGCTCAGTAACTGCTGTTACTGGTGTATCAAATCTGTATGCAGTTTTAGAAAAAGTAACGCAGAATGGCTGTAATGTAAACGTATTCTCTTCAGCAACTTCTGGTGCTTTCTCTGCTGACGTTTCAATTATTGCAATTGGCGAAAGAATTGTATCTTAGGCAGATAAAATGTCACAGCCACAGGATAAGATAAATCCTTGTAAAAAGATATTCTTCTTAAACGGGGATCTAATAAAAGTATTTCATATAAATAAAAGTAGCAACATTGTTAACTTTTTTAATGTGACGCAGAATAAAGAACAAAGTATGCTGTATTCTGATTTTAAGAAACATAGAAAAAGGGCTTATACAATAGCAAATACTGCAAGACTTTTAAACAGATCAAGGGTTCAGTTTCAAAGAATTATTGCAAAGGGCTTGATTCCTGAGCCAATAGGTGATAGTATTGGTGGAGAAAGAGGTTTTCAAATTAATGCCTATTATTCTGAAGATCATATTTTTGAAATTAGGGAAATTATGACAACTATTCATGGTGGTAGACCAAGAAAAGATGGAAGAGTTACCCCAAGAAACGTACTAACAGAGCAAGATTTGCGTTCCAGAATGGGAGATGCTATAATGCTTTATACGAAGACAAAGGATGGGCGTTTCATCCCCACCTGGCAAGAAGAGACATGGTAGGAGACCAAATATGTCAGAAACAACAAATGTTTCAGTAACACTTGGATATACACTTAATTTAGGAAATTTCCAAAGTCTTAGAATTGATTTAGGAATTACAGATTTTGTTCGTAATGGAGAGAATACAGATCAGGCACTTGATAGGGTATACCAGTTTGTAGAAAATAAAGTAATTGAAAAAGTAGAAGAAGCTAAAAAAGAATTAGAGGACTAGTGGCGGATAAGAAAGATCGCTTTGCACTAATATCTAGATATAAGAAGTTAATTAAAGAAAAAACACAAAAAGATGAAAACATTAATATACATGCCCAACAGTGGGCAGCAGATTCTTTAATTGAATCTTATGGGGTAGAAACTTGCTACGATCTAATTGAGTATTATGTTAGAGTGTCTGCATCTCCAACTTGGAAATGGTTTGCAAATAATGCAGATAAGGTGTATGATTCTAAAAGGTTAAAAGAAGAAGACGATGCAACAAGAGTGTTGCTAAGAGAACAAGCAAGGGAATGGCTAAATAAGTAATGGTTGATTTGGAAGCAAAAGTACTGTCTGCTGTATTGAACGATAAGCAGATACATGTTCTTTTTCAAGCAAATCCAGATAGTCTATTTAGAACTCACAAGGACGTTTGGGATTTTGTAAAAAATTACTATGAGCAAAATTCTAGTGTACCAACACAGTCATTACTTGTAGAAAAGTTTAGAGACTTCCAGCCAGTTGGAGAAATTGGGTCAACAAAGCATCACTTAGAAGAGCTTAGAACAAAGTATCTTGAAGATAACTTAAGAAATGTTTTAATGTCAAGTGCAAAGCAATTAAATGATAATCAACCAGTAGAAGCTTTAAACACAATTATTTCTAAGACATCTGATCTTAAAAGAATTAGTGCAGATGTAAGAGACATTGATGCAACAGATATTGAAGATGCTGCTGCACACTTCATACATATTAAAGAATTAAGTGAAAGAGGTATTCATGGTGTTAGAACGAATCTTGCAGGTTTTGATAACTACTTACCTGGTGGTATTACTCCTGGTCAATTTGGCATTCTTCTTGCTTACCCTGCCATTGGTAAGTCTTGGCTCGCTATTTTTATGGCTGTACAAGCGTGGAAAGCTGGAAAAGTACCGCTAGTAGTATCTCTTGAAATGACAGAAAAAGAAGTTAGAAACCGTGTCTATACAATTATGGCAGAGGGATATTTTTCCCATCGCAAACTAAGTGCAGGTACAGTTGATATTGAAGGTTTTGAAAATTGGGCTAAGCAGCATTTAAAAGACAAGCCACCATTTTATATTATTTCTAACGATGGTCTTGGAGAAGTAACCCCTTCTGTTGTTAGGGGAAAAATAGATCAGTATTCTCCAGATGTAGTATTCATTGACTACATTCAGCTTATGAATTCTAATCAAGGAAATGATAATGAAGTTGTTAAGATTAAAAATATCTCAAGAGAATTAAAAGTACTTGCAATTTCTTCACAGGTTCCAGTTATTGCTATTGCTTCTGCAACACCAGATGATGCAACAGATATGAATAGCGTTCCATCTCTTGGTCAAGTTGCTTGGTCTAAGCAGTTAGCTTACGATGCTGACTGGGTTTTAGCTCTTGGTCGTGCAACAGGTAGTACAATTCTTGAATGTATATTTAGAAAAAATAGGCATGGCTTCTGTGGAGAATTTATGGTAGATATTGATTTTGACTCTGGTCGCTTTATTTATAAGGATTTTGAATCAAGTTAGTTAATTCCATTGATATAATTGATGGTATGTACGCTCATAAGTCAATAAAAAGATTTAGCCTTGATGGTGAAATTTATGACGATGCTCACATCGTAAGACTAAAAGAGCAGTATACCTCTATGATAATTGCTGGAATGAGGTCTGATGGATATGTTCCAAGGTATGATATTGACACAGACTTTACATTAAGTTATAATGGAAGAACCTTTAATTTTGAAATATCAATTTATGGTGTTTATGTAGGAAAGAGAACGGCAGAGTGTATAGAGGGAATAGACAAAAACAAACCAGTGATGGCTTCTTCTACTCAGAAGATCAAGTCAGAAGAAGTTTGTTAGCAGCAGGAATTGATGTCGTCTACGAAGTAGAATCTGATTTTATAATCTTCTGCCCTTATCATAATAATTATAGATCACCTGCTGCAGAAATATCAAAAGAAAGCGGATTATTTTATTGCTTTGGATGCCAAGAATCTCATTCTTTAATTGAAGTAATAATGCATGTAACAAAGCGTTCGTATTTTGAGTCTGCAAGACTAGTTGACTCTAAATCAGATAATCATAATTTTATAGAGGCTCTTGAGACAAAGCTTGATAAGAAACCAGAGTTTATAGAATTTGATTCTAGTCTTATTAAAAAGTTAAATCAGGCAGCATTAAACTCACAAAGAGCTGCCCAGTACTATCTTGGTAGAGGAATTACAAAAGACAGTGTTGAGAGGTATCTACTTGGATACTCTGAAAATCAAGATATGGTTACAATCCCAGTACACTCTCCTGATGGTATGTGCTTGGGGTTTGTAGGTAGATCTGTAGAAGGCAAAGAGTTTAAGAATACTCCAGGACTTCCAAAGGCAAAAACAATGTTTAATTTATTTAGAGCAAAAAGATTTGACAAGGTATTTGTAGTTGAATCATCCTTTGATGCAATACGTCTAGAACAGGTAGGAGCACATGCTGTAGCCACATTAGGAGCATCTGTGTCAGGTAGACAGAGGGAACTCTTAAAACAGTATTTTAATAATGTAATAGTTTTAGGAGACAACGATGATGCAGGAAAAGAAATGGCTAAAAAGCTATCCAACATTCTTGGATCAAGTGCAATAAACGCAAGTCTTCCAGAATCAGTAAAAGATGTATCAGAACTATCTGATGATGAATTAAAAAAGTTTGTATCACAATTTGACGATCTCATAGCAAATGTGTTACAATAGTTAAATCGTCCACATATAGGACAAATATTAGGAGAAATATTATGGCAATTGTAAAAGGGCTAAAGAATATCGAAGCAATGCTAGATAAGCCAAAGTTCGAAAATAATGGTCCACGAGTAACGTGGCTAAAACTAGAAGACAACCAGAGTGTATCCGTTCGTTTTGTTAACGAACTTGATGGAGACTCCCCAAGCTATGATGAAAAGAATGGTCTAGCTATCGTTGTATCTGAGCACACAAATCCAAAAGACTATAAGCGTAAGGCAGCATGTTCTGCTGAAAGCGAAGGTCGTTGTTTTGGTTGTGAAATGCATAGAAAAGACATGAAGGCTGGATGGAGATCACGTCTACGATTCTACATTAATGTGCTAGTTGACGATGGTGTAAACGATCCATACATCGCTGTATGGAGCATGGGTGTAGCAAAATCTGCAACATTTGACACAATTCGTGAATATGTTCAAGACTCACAAAGTCTTTCAAACATGACATGGAAATTAAAGCGAAATGGTAAGGGAACTGAGACAACCTATATTCTAATTCCAATTAAGCAGGATGAAGAAAAGTTTGATTGGTCTAAGCATGAGATTCCAGATCTTGAAGCAGTTGTAAGAGAAGTACCTTACGCTGAACAAGAATCTTTCTATCTTGGTTTTGATAATCCAGCTGTATCTACTTCTGTAGATTGGTAATTGCGGTGGGGGAGAAGTACTCCCCCACCCTATACAAAGAAAGGTTAAAATGACTTACGTTCCACTGCACGTTCACACACACTATTCTTTAATGGACGGTGTTGCTACACCAGAAGAGTATGCAAAACGTGCTTCTGAAATTGGACTACCAGCAATTGCAGTAACTGATCATGGCGTTTTGTCTGGTCATAGACCCATGTATAGGGCTGCTAAAAATAATGGTATTAAGCCAATTTTAGGTATTGAAGGATATATAACTGCAGATAGATTTGATAACAGAGACAAATCTGAAAGAACTGATCCTTTAGATATGGTGTATAACCACATCGTTCTTCTTGCAAAAAATGACAAAGGTTTAGAAAATTTAAATAAACTTAACGAACTTGCCTGGACTGAAGGCTACTACAAGAAGCCAAGAATTGATTTTGAAATCCTTGGAAAATACAATGAAGGTATCATCGTTTTATCAGCATGTATGAGTGGACTTCTTGCAAAGGCAATTGAGCATAAAGAGTATGCTGCTGCTAAAAAGCATATGACTTGGTTTAAAGATAAGTTTGGTGATGATTTTTATGTAGAAGTTATGCCACATAACTCTGCTGAATTAAATAAAGAACTTCTTGAAATGGCAGACACATATGGCGTGAAGCCAGTTGTAACACCTGACTGCCACCACTCTGATAAGAGTCAAAAGGTAATTCAAGAAATGATGTTACTTTTAAACACACATGCAAAGCTTAACAAAGAGGCAACATTTGACAAGGCTTCTAAGATTGAAGACCCTATGAAACGCCTTGACTATTTGTATGGTGAAGATAGAATGATGAGCTTTAGAACATTTGATATCCATCTTCTTTCATATGAAGAAATTAAATCTGCTATGCAACAGCAGGGCATTAAGCGTGAAGATATTTATTCAAACTCTATAGAGATTGCAAACAAGGTAGAGGAATATACAATTCATGAAAATCTAGACCTTCTTCCAATTCAAGTAAATGATCCAGATGCTGAACTACTTGCCCTGTCCTCTGCTGGATTAAAGAAAAAAGGGTTGAATACTGATCAAAGATATGTTGCTAGGCTAAACGAAGAGCTAGATATTATTAAAAGTAAAAACTTTTCACCCTATTTTTTAGTTGTTCATAATATGCTTAACTGGGCTAAAGAGCAAGGTATTATGGTTGGTCCTGGTCGTGGCTCTGCTGCAGGTTCTTTAGTATGCTACGCACTTGGAATTACAGACATTGATCCAATTGAATATGGTCTTCTGTTTTTCCGTTTTATTAATCCAGATCGTAATGACTTTCCCGATATTGATTCAGATATTGCTGATGATAGAAGAGAAGAAGTTAAGGCATATCTAGAGCGTGAGTATAAGCATGTTGCTTCCATTGCAACCTTCTTAGAATTTAAAGACAAGGGTGTCGTAAGAGATGTTGCTAGAGCTTTTAATATACCGCTCAATGATGTTAATAAAGTTTTAAAGGGTGTGGATAGTTGGGACGATTTTACAAAGTCTGCAAACGCTCAATGGTTTAGAATGAAGTATCCTGAAATTGTTAAATATGGCGAACAGCTTCGTGGTAGAATTCGTGGTACTGGTATTCATGCTGCAGGTGTTGTTACTGCAAAAGATTCAATCTTCAAGTATGCTCCACTTGAAACACGAATCGCACCAGGAAGTAAAGAAAGAATTCCAGTAGTTGCAGTTGACATGGAAGAGGCTGCAGAAATTGGTCTAATTAAACTTGATGTGCTTGGTCTTAAAACTTTAACAGTAATTGATCAAACTATTAAAACAATTAAAGAGCGTCATGGAAAAGATATTGATCTTAAGCAAATACCTCTAAATGATAAAAAAGTGTTTGAGATGCTTTCTGAGGGTCGTACAAAGGGTGTTTTCCAGTGTGAAGCAACTCCTTATACAAACTTGCTTGTTAAAATGAGAGTAAGTAATTTTGATGAACTAGTTGCCTCTAATGCACTTGTTAGACCAGGTGCTATGAATACTATTGGAAAATCATATATCGCTCGTAAGCACGGTAGAGAGATGGTTGAGTACATTCATCCATCTATGAATGAATATTTAAAAGATACATATGGATGTGTCTTATATCAGGAACAAGTTATGCAAGCTTGTGTTGTTCTTGGTGGCATGACTATGGTTGAAGCTGATAAGGTTCGTAAGATTATCGGAAAGAAAAAAGATGCTAAAGAGTTTGACATATTCAAAGATAAGTTTGTCAACAATGCAGAAAAACATATTGGCATTAGGGCAAAAGATTTGTGGCATGACTTTGAGGCACATGCAGGATATTCCTTTAATAAGTCTCACGCTGTTGCATATTCAACATTATCTTATTGGACAGCTTGGCTAAAATATCACTATCCACTTGAGTTTATGTTTTCACTTTTAAAAAGCGAAAAAGACAGTGATACTCGTACAGAGTATTTGATTGAGTCAAAGCGTATGGGGCTATCCCTAAAGCTTCCTCATATTAATGAATCTGATTCAGATTTTAAGATTGAAGGTAAGGGAATTAGGTTTGGTCTTGCTGCAATCAAGTGGTTATCAGAAGGTGTTGCAAATAAGATAATTGCTGGTAGACCATTTGAATCTAAAGAGCAGTTTAAAAAATTTGCAGGACAAAAAGGTAGTGGAATTAATTCAAGAGCTGTTGAAGCACTAGACTTGATTGGTGCACTTACATTTGATGATAATCCAAGAGATGAAGTTAAGGTTAGAGAAAATCTTTACGAATACTTAAATCTTCCTGAATTAAATACAAGTGTTCCACAACACTATTATGCATACATAGATCTTGTAGAAGACTTTGATGAACAAGGAGTGTTTGTGCTGCTTGGTATTGCAAAAAATATTAAGCGTGGTAAAGGTTGGTCAAGAGTAGAGATCATGGATTCAACTGGCGTTATTGGAATATTTGATGATGAAGAGACAAAAATTGAGCCAGGTAGGACTTATTTAATTCTTGCAGGTGCAAATAGAATATCGGAAGCTATTCCTATTGATGAATTAAAAGATCATAAAGATAGTCCTCTTATAAAATTTTTAAATTATAAGCAGATTCCATTTGCAAATGATGAACACTTTGTGCTATCATTTACTCCAAGAGTTACTAAGGCTGGAAAAAGAATGGCTAATATGATTGTTGCAGATGCTTCAAGAGAAATGACTGCAGTTATGGTTTTCCCAACAATGTTCTCAACTGGATATATGAAATGCCAGCCTGGAAAAGTAACAAAAATAAATTTTGGTGAAACAAAAGAAGGAACAATTACATTGAAGGAAGTATTATAAATGGCTATAGTTATTGATGAATTTGCAGCAGTATTACATGCAAATGCAAGAGATAAAGGTTTTTGGGATGAAAATAATGGAACTATTTTTTATCTAAAGCAGCTTGCAATGGTTCACTCAGAGGTGTCTGAGGTGCTTGAGGCGATACGCAAGGAGAAGGGGGATGACCAGGTAGTGGAAGAACTAGCTGACATCATTATTAGGGTCTTAGATTTATATGCTGGTTTAGTTAGAGATGGTTATACTAACTTGTCTCTTGAAGAATCTTTAAAGTCAAAAGCTCAAATAAATACAGAACGTCCTAGAATGCATGGTGTTTTAGCATGACAAAAATAGATATAGATGATTTCTTGTCTCAACTAGATCCAAAGTTGCGTAAAAAGATTACAAGTGGAGACACTATTGAAATAAACAAGCAAAAGACACCAAGTATTAGTTTGAATAATGCACTTAAGGGTGGGTTTGGGTATGGTCGTCAGGTTCTAATTTGGGGAAATAAGTCTGCAGGAAAGTCTTCATTCTGTTTACAGATGATTGCTGATGCTCAAAAAGATGGAAAGATTTGTGCGTGGATTGATGCAGAGGCATCCTTTGATCCAGAGTGGGCAAGAAAACTTGGTGTTGACGTTGAGCAGTTAATTTATTCAAATGCTAGAAGTATGAATGAAATGGTTGACGTTGGTGTTCAGTTAATGAAGGCTGGAGTTGATATCTTAATTGTTGACTCTATCTCTGCATTGCTTCCTGCTATCTACTTTGAAAAAGATTCAGAAGAGCTTAAGCAATTAGAAAATACTAAGCAAATTGGTGCAGAAGCAAGAGATATGACAAATGCAGTAAAGATGCTTAACTATGCAAATAACAATGATAAGCCAACCCTTCTTGTATTGATTTCTCAACAAAGAAATAATATTGGTGCAATGTTTGCTTCTCATCAGCCAACTGGTGGTCATGCTGTTAAGTTTTTTAGTAGCACAATTGTTAAACTTTGGTCAAGTGAATCTGACAATCAGGCAATCAAGGGAAAGATCGTTTCAGGAGATAAGATTATTGAATCCAAGATTGGTCGTGTAGTTAATTGGCACGTTGATTTTAACAAGACTGGTCCAGCTTTTGTCGCAGGGTCTTATGACTTTTACTTTGATGGAGACGGCTCTATGGGTGTAGATAAGATTGCTGATCTTGTTGATACCGCAGAATTAGTTGGGGCAATTCAAAAGGGTGGTGCTTGGTACACTGTAGGAGAAGAAAGACTTCAGGGTAGGGCAAAGGTTATTGAATGGCTTAAAGAAGATCCAAAAAGAGTTTCAGATTTAGAGGCAAAGTTAGATGTATAAAGACTTCTCTGAATATAGAGGAAAGTTTTTTTGCCACACATGTAAAGAACCTGTGTTGATTGCAAGATTTTATAAAAATACAACAATGGATTTAACGTGGCTATGCTCTAAAAAACATTTGTCAAAAGTTAACTTTAATAGCAAGGGGTACTAATGAGTGAGCGTTCTGAACTAAAAAGAGCAGGTCTTAAGGCTCATAAAAACTCTGGAAGAGGTGCTGTTAAGGCTGATGGCAGTGATGATTACTTTGTTGTTGATGTAAAAGAATATAGTAAATCATTCTCTATTAGTCAAGATAATTGGGCTAAGATAGTTACAGATACTTTAAAGGTAGATAGATCAAAAAATCCAGCACTAATGCTGGTTATTGGAGAAGGTAATAAAAAAGTTAGACTTGCCGTTATTGAATGGGAAGTGTTTGAAGAATTGAGGAACAATGGAGACAACAGTTGATTTATTAAATCAGGTAAATGGATTTAACGAAATATCTGAACACATGCAAGATGAAGAGTTGACTCAAACTCTTGCACTTGTTGCAAAACTTATATCTAAGCCAGATGTTCCAGCATCAATTGGAGTTGAACTAATTGTAAAGTTACAAGCATATTCTGCTAAATTTGCAATGCTCGCTTCCTGGTATACTAATGTTAAGAAAGATGAAAGAGCAAAGAAGAATATTTATTATTCTGCAAAAGAAGCGACAGATCGCTTAGTAGACGCATTGAAGTATGCAGTTAGGATTAACAATGGCTAAGAGCCTTATTAATAAGTTGGTTGAAAAGCCAAAGAAGAGTGAAGAAAGTTTAATCAATAGTCAGGAGATTGTTGATAAAATTAAAGAAGGATATGCTTTACAAAGAAAATCTTCATTTAAAAAAAGAGATAGCTTTACCCCTTCAACATTAACTTATGGTGCAGGAAAGTGTCCAAGATTTTGGTACTTGTGGTTTGAAGGAAATGAATCAGATGTAAAGACTGATTGGTACTCAGTTGCAAATATGGATAGTGGTACTGATCGCCATGGGCGTATTGAAAAGGCTATGGAGTCTGCAGGTATTCTTGTTACTAATGAAGAACGTTTATCTTATCAGGATCCACCAATTTCAGGTAGGACTGATGCCATTATTAAATGGAATGATATGGACATTCTTACTGAAATTAAGACTCTTAATGAGGACTCTTTTCATTATTTAAATGTTAAAGGAGAAGCAAGAAAATATCATGTTGAGCAACTTCTTATCTATATGAAAATTCTTAAGAAGAGTTTTGCATTTCTTGTTTATGAGTCAAAGAATAGTCATGAACTATCTATGTTTCCTGTAAAGCTTAATGAGCATTATAAAAACTTTATAAACTATTTCTTTGATTGGATGAGAGAAGTTAAAAAGGCTTTTGATGATGGTCTTCTTCCTGAAAACCCTTATCGTTCAAACTCTAAGGTATGTAAGAGTTGTGACTTTGAAACAGTATGTCGCACAAAGCCAAAGGGTGATATTAAAATAGCACCTAGGAAAGATCTTGAATAAATTTTGTAAACTATGTGACGAACAGTTTCAGACAAATAATAAGAATCAAATTTATTGTTCTGCTGAATGTAGAAGTTCTGCAACTAAAGAAAAGATTATGCAAAGATACAAGGTTTCAAAAGCAAGGTCTCGTGCAAGTAAGTCCAGAAGGTGTGCTGGTGGATGTGGTATTGAAATTAGCATTTACAACGATGTTGGCTTTTGCAATAATTGCATGATGAGCAAAAGAAAGCTAGACCAAACTCTTAAAGATATTAAAGGATTTTTTGACTATGAGCAAAAATAGTTGGAAAGATATTGGCAAACCAAGTAGATTCATATCTATTGATGCCTCTTCAACATCAGTTGCTTTTGCAATTTTTGAAAACAACTGTTTAATTAAATTTGGTAAAGTAAATTTTGTTGGAAAAGATCATTATCAAAAAGCTGGGGATGCTTGTAAAAAACTCACTCCATTAATAAAAGATTTTAATGTAAAAGCAATGGTTATTGAAAATACAATTTTTGCAAATTCTCCAAAGACATCTATGCAACTAGCCTTAGCACAGGGGGCAGTTGTTAGTGCTGCATACCTTAATGGAGTAAAAGATATATATCCATGTGTCCCAGTTGCTTGGCAAAACTGGATTGGAAACAAGGTTTTGACAAAAGAAGAAAAAATGTCATTAAGAAAAGAAACACCTGGAAAATCAGAATCATGGTATAAAAATAAGGAAAGAGAGTTTAGAAAGAATAGGACTATTAGACTTATTAATATAGAATTTATGACAGATGTTAGTGATAATGATGTTGCTGATGCAATCGCAATTGGCTGGTATTCAACTAATAATTGGAATAAAATAAGCAAACTTGACTTGTAGAGGATATAATGATAATATGAAGATGTATGCTAACGAAAATTGGTTAAGAAAAAGATTTTTAATAGATAAAAAATCACCAGAGGACATTGCAAAAGAGTGTGGAGTTTCTGTAGAAACCATATATGTCTATCTTGGAAAATTTGGACTAAGAAAAAGTAGGAGAAAGTAATGGCTGAATACCCAGACTATGCATTATTTAGAAATGCAAATGAAGATAAGTTTGAAAAAATTCTTGAACTTTCTAAAACTGCTCCAGCTGGATACAACATTCTTGCTGCATGTTTAGATATTACAGAAATGCTGCTTGAAAAAAATGTAGCATATGGAAACTCTGCACTTAATCCTATTAGAATTTTTAGTGATGCAGATGACATGGAGCAGTTAAATGTTCGCATTGATGATAAGTTAAATAGAATTAAAAATAAAAAGCTTTATGCAGGTGACAATGACGAAGATGATTTAATTGGATATCTTTTATTAAAGAAGGCTAAAAAGCGTGGCTAAGAAAAAGATTATTTCTAAAGATAGATTTGAAAGAAAGTTTTCAATGATTACTGAAAGTGGTCATGAAGTAAATGAAGGCGATCTTATAAAAATTGCTGGAGAACATGGTGCTACTTTTAAGTTTAAATGTCTTGTGAAAAATCCTGCAAATGGTGTAGAATGGATAGACTGCTTTCAAATGTTTAAGGACATTTCTGGACCAACAAGGTCTTTTTATCCTGACAGAGTAAAGGCAGTAAAGAAGAGAGGTAAGCGTGTCAAGCGAAGCAGCACTAGTTAATCATTTAGACCTTGTAAACAAGGTTGCGTCAGAGTATTTAAAAGGCTCTGATGCTTCAGAAATTTCAAAAACATTAGGAATTCCAAGAGCAAAAGTAACAGAGCTTTTGACTGACTGGAGAGTAATGGCTGCAAATAATCAAGCCATTCATGCTCGTGCAAAAGAGGCTCTGGCAGGTGCAGATCAGCACTACTCTGCATTAATTAAAAAAGCTTATGAAGTAATTGACTCTGCAGATCAAACTGCAAACTTAACTGCAAAGACAACATCTATTAAACTTATTGCTGATATTGAAAGCAAGAGACTTGAGATGCTACAAAAAGCAGGTCTATTAGATAATCAAGAATTAGCAGATGAACTTTTAGAAACGGAAAGAAAGCAAGAAATTCTTATTTCAATTCTAAAAGAGGTGACTTCCTCTTGTGACTCTTGTAGACCAAAAGTTTTAACTAAACTGTCTCAAGTAAATGAGGGTGGGGTTGTTGTAATTGACAATTGATATTAGCGAGTTTATGGAGGCTCTTGATGAATCTCCATTCGCAGAAACTCCAGTAGACGTAAAAACATTTGTTGAAGGCGAAAAGTATTTAAATCAACCGCCACTTTCAGAGTATCAATATACTTTAGTTGAGTGCATGAGTCAAATCTATAAAGAAAAAGATTTGATTAGATTTATGGGTGAAGAAGCAGGTAAGCAACATTTTAAGAAGTATACAAAGAATGAAGTTATTATGCAGCTTGGAAAGGGAAGTGGAAAAGACTTTTCTTCAACAGTTGGCTGTGCATATTTAGTTTATAAACTACTGTGCTTAAAAGATCCTTCTCGTTATTTTGGTAAGCCAACAAATGATGCTATTGATATTATGAATGTTGCCATTAATGCTCAACAGGCAAAGAACGTTTTCTTCAAAGGATTTAAGACAAAGATTACTGGATCACCATGGTTTGCAGGAAAGTTTGACCCACCAAAGATTGATAGCATAGAGTTTGATAAGTCAATTACAGTTTATTCTGGACACTCTGAAAGAGAGTCTGCTGAAGGTTTAAACTTAATACTTGCAATTCTTGATGAGATATCTGGTTTTGCAATGGAGTCTGCTAGTGGAAACGATCAAGCTAAGACTGCTGACAATATTTATAAAGCGTTTCGTGGATCTGTAGACTCACGTTTTCCAGATTATGGAAAAGTTGTATTGCTATCATTCCCTCGTTTTAAGGGTGACTTTATTACAAGTAGGTATGAAGATGTTATTGCTGAAAAAGAAACTGTTGTAAGGTCTCATGAGTTTATAATTAATCCTTTACTTTCAGAAGATGATCCAAGTAATAAATTTACTGTTGAATGGGATGAAGACATTATTAATTCATATAGGATTCCAGGAGTATTTGCTTTAAAGCGTCCAACTTGGGAAATTAATCCAACAAGAAGTATTGAAGATTTTAAAATTGCATTTCTTACTGATATGGCTGATGCACAAATGCGTTTTGCTTGTATGCCAACAACCTCATCTGATGCATTCTTTAAGAATAGAGAAAAGCTTTCAATGGCATTTAAAAAGACTAACCCAATTGATGTTTCTAAAAGAATTGAAGAATCTTTTACTCCAGATCCAGAAACAACTTACTATGTTCACGCTGATCTTGCACAAAAGCATGACAAGTGTGCTGTTTCAATTGCACATGTTGATAAGTGGGTAAGTGTTCAATCTTTTAATAACTATGAACAGATTGTTCCATTTATTGTTGTAGATGCAATTGTTTATTGGGAGCCTAAAAAAGAAGGTCCAGTAGATTTGTCAGAAGTAAAAAACTGGATTATTAATTTAAGAAGGCTTGGCTTTAATCTAGGACTTGTTACCTTTGACCGCTGGAATTCTTTTGACATTCAAAGAGATTTGACAAGTGTTGGAATTAAAACAGAAACTCTCTCAGTAGCTAAGAAACATTATGAAGACCTTTCTATGCTTATTTATGAAGAAAGAGTTGTTTTACCTCAAATAGATTTATTACTTGAAGAAATGCAAGAATTAAGAATTATGAGTAATAATAGAGTAGACCACCCTAGAAAGAAGTCTAAGGACTTGGCTGATGCTATGTGTGGATCTGTTTACAATGCAATCAGTCATACAAGAAGAGAAAAAATTCAGGAAGTAGAAGTTCATACATACGAGTCTCGTTCAAAGATTGACAAAGAAGACAAAAACGTGATAAACTCTAAACCTGAGATGACAGAAGATATCAAAAGATATCTGGAAAATTTTAATTTAATTTAGTAGAAATGGAAAATAATGAGTAAGAGAGTTCTTTTAACAGGTGCAAGTGGTTTTGTTGGAAGCCATGTACTAAGGCACTTATTAGTAAACACAGACTGGTTTATAGTTTGTCCAACAACATTTACACACAAAGGTCTAACTGATAGAATCAATGTTGCATGTGATGATTTTCCAGATGCATATAGCAGAATTAAAGTAATTAAGACAGACTTAACTGCACCAATTTCTCCAGTAACAGCACACGCATTTGGAAAAATTGATTACGTTTTAAATGTTGCTAGTGAAAGCCATGTTGATAGAAGTATTGAAGAACCAACCCCATTCATTTTGAATAATGTTTCTTTGATCTGTAACTTGCTTGATTGGGCAAGAATTGCAAAGCCAGAAAAGTTTTTGCATATCTCAACAGATGAAGTCTATGGTCCTGCACCAAAGGGACATGCTCATAAGGAATGGGTAGATCAATACTTCCCAAGCAATCCTTATTCTGCATCAAAGGCAGCACAAGAAAGTATCGCATTCTCATACTGGAGAACTTATGGAATTCCAATTGCTATTACTAATACTATGAATATTATTGGCGAAACTCAGGATACAGAAAAGTTTATGCCAATGGTAATTAAAAAGGTTTTGAATGGAGACACTATGAAAATTCATGCATCTCCAGAAGGTGAGATTGGAAGTCGTTTTTATTTACATGCTCGTAATCAAGCAGACGGTCTTCTTCACGTCCTTAAGCAACACTTTCCACTTTATGGAGAGTCAGACGTACCAGAAAAGTTTCACATTGTTGGTGAAAGAGAAGTTGATAATTTAGAAATGGCTCAAATGATTGCTTCAGCAGTAGGAAAGCCACTACGTTATGAATTAGAAGACTTCCATTCTTCACGCCCAGGACATGATTTAAGATATGCATTAGATGGTAAGAAGATATCTGATACAGGTTGGACAGCCCCTATGCCATTAGAAGAATCTATTAGAAAGACTGTTGAGTGGACTCTTAAGCATCCAGAATGGCTAAACTTGTGAGAGAATATTTAGCACAAAACGATATTTGTTTTGATGACATCCTAATGGTTCCACAGTATTCAGAAGTTGTTAGTAGAAGCTCTGTTGATTTAAAGATGCCAATTGGTGGATACTCTTGGTTAGATTTTCCAGTCGTTGCATCCCCAATGGATACAGTATGTGAAAAAGATATGGCTATTGCTTTAGCAGAGTCTGGTGGAATTGGAATTATTCATAGATTCATGTCTGCAAAAAGCCAGATAAGAATGGTTGAAGAAGTTTTTAACCACAATGACCTTGAGCTTCCTGTAGGAGCAGCACTATCTAGCACTTTTATTGAAGAGCATGTAGAAAATCTTATTAATGCAGGAGCCTCTATGCTTTTAATTGATACTGCAAATGGTCATAGTAAAATGGCTATTGATGCAGTTACAAGGTTAAAAAACATTGTTGGAGAATACATTCATGTTATGGCTGGAAATATTTCCACAGTAGAAGGATATGTAGCTCTTGATGTTGCTGGTGCAGACTCTGTTAGAGTTGGCATTGGTGGTGGTAGCATGTGCACTACAAGAATAGTTTCTGGACATGGCATTCCAACACTATCTTCAATTATAAATGTCCGAGAAGCAAAAGATAAATTTAACTTAAATGCTGGAATCATAGCAGATGGTGGAATTAGAAATACTGGAGATATGGTAAAGGCTTTTGCTGCAGGAGCAGATGCTGTAATGCTAGGATCAATGTTAGCAGGTACTGAAGAAGCTCCTGGAGATTTATATTTTGAAGGGGATAAGAAATTTAAATCTTTTAGAGGTATGGCTAGTAAAGAAGCTAATAAAGATAGAGATATTGCAGTTGCAGAAGGAATTTCTACAAGGATACCTTACAAGGGTCCTGTAAGTGATATTATTAAAGATATTAAAGGAGGACTTGGAAGTGGATGTTCATACTCTGGGGTTGATTTTTTAATGCACCTTTATGAAAATTCAATGTATACTAAAGTTTCCCCCTTATCAGTAAAGGAGTCTTTACCACATGGAAGATAATGACGATATCTCTGAACAAGAACTCTCTGAAGTAATAGAATATCTTATTGAAGTAGGAGCTATGGAAATCATGGGGTATGACTCTATCTCTGATCAGTTTACCTATAAAGTTACTCCAAAATGTAAAGATATTTATCCAGAACTTTATTATGCACATTACGAGGCTGTTGGGGAAATGGCTAGTCAGTTATGGATGAAAGATGTTATTGACATTGTTTTTACTGAAGGTCAAACAATTGTTGGTGTAACTCCAGAACAAGTTGACTATATTAGAGAAAATATGCTTACTTTTTCTGATGATGAAAGATTCTTTCTTGACGTACTTATTGAACGATACGATCAAAAATAAGATATAATATAACTATGCCTTATGATATTAAAAGAAATTATGGTGGATGCAGAGGATATGCTGTAGTAGGTCCTTCTGGAATTCATGGTTGTCACACCACAAGAGCGTCAGCAATTGGTCAGCAAAGAGCTTTATATGCTGCAGAAAGTGCTGAGAAGACAACTAAGTCTGCTGAATGGGAAGGCGAACCATTATACAACATGCTCTCAGAAGATGAAAAAGCTTTTGCAGATTCACTATTAAAATTGGCAGAAGAAGTTGGACCACTAGATCAGTCAGAAGGTATTTGGATTGGCTATGAGAATGCTTCTGAAAATGAAAACGCTTCTATTGGTGTAAAGTGTGGAAATTGTGCACTTCATAAATCTTCTATTGCGTGTGCGATTATTTCACAACAGATTGAAGAAGAAGGTGCTTGCAGACTAGCAGTAATTCCAGATGGATATGTAAACTCAGATGGGGATAGTATGGATGAAGACATGGATAATGAATTAGAAATGTCAAAAGCTAACTCTGTAAGAGTTGGTCAAATGGTTTCTTGGAATTCAAGTGGTGGAACTGCTAGAGGAAAAGTCGTTAGAGTAGTAAGAAACGGATCTATCAATGTTCCTAATTCAGACTTTACAATTACTGGAACTCCAGATAATCCAGCAGCACTTATTAGAATTTATAGAGATGGAAAGCCAACAGACACTTTGGTTGGTCACAGAGTAAATACTCTTAGGGTTTCAACTTCAAAAGCACATGATGATGTTATTGGAAGTGACGATGTTCCTAATAAAAATCCACATTCTATGGAAGAGTGTGATGATAAAAATTGTCCACAGCATAGTGTAAATAAAAGAGACTATGATTCAAAAGAAAGAAGAGTTTTAGCTAGACAAGGAAGAGCTTTGCCAGACGGATCATTTCCTATTGTAACAGTTTCAGATCTTAGAGATGCAATACAATCTGTTGGTCGTGCATCAAACTATTCACAGGCAAGAAATCATATTATTCGCAGAGCAGAAGCCCTAAATAGAACAGACTTACTTCCAGAAGAATGGAAGCCAAAATCTAAAAGAGCTTCTAGTGTTGAAAAAAGAGATGTTTCTGATATTGATTTAAAACCAACAGAGTCAATGGCTAACAATGCAAAAAGAGGTCTTGAATTAAGAGCTAAGTTTGGTAGAGGTGGAACTGCTGTTGGTGTTGCTCGTGCTCGTGATTTGAGTAATAGAACAAATTTAAGTCCAGAAACTGTTGCAAGAATGTATTCTTTCTTTTCAAGGCATGAAGTTGATAAGAAGGGCAAGGATTGGGACAATGCAGAACGTCCTTCTAATGGAAAGATTGCCTGGCTACTTTGGGGTGGAGATTCTGGATATGCCTGGTCAAAACAAAAATGGGAAGCTATCCAAAATGCTAGAGCAAGTAAGTCTGATGAAACCTGGAAAGACTCCCCATTCTCTTTCTATAAATAGCTGGAGGTAAGATATGCAAGACTTTTCACCGTTACAAAGAATCTCTGGATGCCTAATTGGAATTAATCTTTTTGCTATAAATCTTTTTGTTTTAATAGCAGCATTAATTCAGAAAAACAGGGAAGAAGATTTTCTTGTAAACTTTTCCAGTATTCCAAGACAAAGCCAACTTTCTAAGATTTTAGATGAAGGAACTGTAAAAGTAGCTATTCAAGATGATAATGCTTATTGGGTAATAGATAATATTCTTTATAAGTGTGACATAAGCAAAGATGGAAAAATTCATAATGAAAATGCTGAAAGAGTTGATGTGTTTAATCTTTCAGAAAAAGAAGTTAGCAATCTTCTTTCAATAATTGATAGCATAAATAGTTAGTTTGAAGTTGACATACTTCGTATAAAAATGTATAATAGTATCTAATAGAAAAGGATTTTAAATGGTTATTGTAGTTGAGGGAACTAAAGCGTTCTCTGATTATGAGATTTTTATGAGGGCAATGACAGTTGCTTTGTCAACCCCAGATGATAGTAATCAGATACAGGTATGGAGTCTTGGACCACATAAAATTAATAGTTTTACTGCAGGGTTTTGCAATTCAGCAGAAAGTTACCTAAAGCAAAAAGGTTTTAAAGTTTCTTTTTCAAAGGTTACAGAGCAATGGGTTAGACAGAACATTGAGTATATTACTTACTATGCATATTTTAGTTTACCAAAAGAGCCTTTGTCAAAGTTTGCAACGCATATGGAACATCAAGAAGGTATTGAGATGGGAATATTTAGATATTAAATGAGTTTAACAGTTTGGTCACTAATAGTATTTGCATCTTATGCTACTTTTCTATTGTCAATGTTTGTGGCAGTAACCTTTAAAACAACTTTGCCAAAAATAGTAACTATGATTACTTTTTGGATAATTAATCAGATTGTAACGTTGTGGTATGGTTTGGCAACTAATCAGATAGGCTTTGTATTAATTTTTATATTACAGTTTATCGTTACATTTTTAACAATAATTATTAGTACAGAAAGATCTATCAATGAAAATATCTGATTTACACAAAATGGAATCAATAGTAGAAGGAAATCCATCTTTAAAGTGGGATGGATGGAATGTAGTATTCCTTGAAGAAGATAAGGATGCTAACTTAAAAAAGAATGCAGCCTTTGTTGATTCTAAATGGCACAAGAGAATTGTGTTTGAAAATACTGGTGGAGCTTGGGATATACCTGACTCTATATTAAGGAAGGGCGATGTACAAGTTTGATGAAAAAGCTTTATGCCTTAATATGGATACAAATCTTTTCTTTGATCAATATGAAGAAAATCCAGAGGTTTCCAAAAAAGTAGATCTTTTATGTATAAAGTGTCCAGCTCAAAGACAGTGCTTAGCATATGGAGTTAGTAATGCTGAGTGGGGAGTTTGGGGTGGAGTATATTTAGAAGGTGGAAAGATTTCTAAAGAATTTAATAGTCATAAAGAAAAGACAGACTGGTTTGATATCTGGTCTGGCATAACAATGGAGAAAGAATAGTGTATACGTTAAATATGAAAAAGGCTGTGCATTCAGTAAAGCCACCAAAAGACTTTCATATAGATATAGTTGACTATGACCATTTTCTTTCTATAAGATTCTATGAAAGTCACTGGAGGCATATGAGTGACCCAGAAAGGCTTCGTTGTATAAAGTATATGACGAAAATAAAAACAATGCTGGAGAGTCTTGGAGCACAGGTAGCCCTGGATCCAATTCTTGACATAACACACCCAGATAAGGGTTAAGGAGAAAAAATGGCTACACTAATTACAGTAGTTGGAAATCTAGTAAAAGATCCAGAAGTAAAGGATCTTGGTGCTGGAAAGGTTCTTGCAAAGCTTAGAGTTGCAAGTACTGAAAGATTCCAGGATTCTGATGGATCTTGGAAAGATGGAGATACAGCGTTTTATGATGTTGTATGTTGGCGAACACTAGCAGAAAATGTTGCTGCAAGTTTGTCAAAGGGTAATAAGGTAATTGTTCATGGTAAGTTAAAGTACCGTGAGTTCCAAAGAAAAGATGGAACAAAGGGCAATGCCTTTGAGATTGATGCTACTGATGTTGGTCAGTCAATGTCTATTAAGACTGGTAGCTTTAGCAAGTCAACAAATGTTGCCAACGCTACAGTATCGGTATCTGAAGAGCCTGATCCTTGGGCTTAATTGGGTGTCCCCTCGAAAGAGGGGCACTTCAATATTTGACAAAATTATAAAAATTTGGTAAGGTGTATACATGCCAGTTTATGTTTATTCATGTGAAAAATGTGAAGACAATAAAGAATTAGTTAAGAGTATGAGTGACCCAGATCCAGAAACTTGCCCAGATTGTGGTAGCACAATTAAAAGAGTATTTGGCGTTGGAGGAATTCAATTTAAAGGAAAAGGCTTTTATAGCACAGGAGGATAGTAGTGTCTAAGAAAAACAAAGACGAAATGTTAGTTGAAGAAAATCAGTATCGTGCAGTAATTACAAAAGTTAAAGGCGGATGGTCTGCGTCTGTTCAAAAACGAATTGGAATTAGTGAATGGAAAAAAGTTCGTTGTGGATTAAAGGGCGAAGTATTTTTATCAAATACTAGTGCTGAAAAGACTGCTAGAACAAAAATTAAAGAACAAAAACAACTTGACAAAACTAGTCTTAATGATATATCATATATCATATACGATGACTAGTTAAGGAGTATCAATGCAAATATTTTTGCCAGAAAAATCATTTACTCAATCTGCAAAAGTTTTAGATCAAAAGCGTTTAGTTAAACAACTTCTTGAAGGTCGTCAAATTCTTACAGTATTAGCTGGAGAATCACCAAGTGGTGCATGGCGTAATCATCCAGCAGTTAGAATGTTTGCTGGTCATGAATTTACTTTAATGAACTATCTTGGAGAAATTAGAAAAGAAGTCTCTAACCGTGGTTATAAGTGGCAAAATAATTGGGATGTAATTCAAGATACATATAAGAGAAACTTTAAAGGCGTTACATCAAAGGATCCAGAATGGATGCAAAATGGCGTAACCTTATTTAAAGTAAACACAACCCATCGTGGAAGACTATGGCAAAAAGATCCAATTCACTATGAACAATATTATGATGACGGACAAACGTTTATGCAGTATGTATGCTGTCCAGATAAATGTACATATTATTGGGCAACACATAAGGAAAACGTATGATTATTCATGAAAAAGGATTTCAGTATGATTTTTTTGCTCAAGAGTGGTCTCATGAATGTGGTGCATGTGGAGAAGAGTTATATGCTCCTACTAAAAAACATCTAGAAGGTAACTTTTGGATACACACACATTCAAGTAGATGTCTTGGAGGATGGTAATGAATAAGGAACAACTAGAAGAAGCGTTATCTCTTATAGATGAAGAGATTATGGTTATGGATGGATTTGAAGAAGCCTTTATTGGTCTTTCTTTGAGATGTGGTCAGCCAACCCTTGCCTCGTATTCTTGGCAAAAGATGGTAGATATTTTAATGGATAGAGATGGTATGGAATATGAAGAAGCGGTTGAATACATATCCTATAATTGTCTTGGTGCTTGGATGGGTGAACTCACCCCTTCAATAGTATTGCCATTGGAGTTCTAATGTCTGATAAAAAAGAAATTTATAACGAATGCTACATGTGTGAAGAAATGTATATGGATATATTAGATTTAATAAATCACATAAAGACACAGCATAAAGATGAAACTGGTACACAATGAGTTTTCTTATTCAAAAAGTAAAAGATCTGTTAAAAGATTATGAGCAAGAAAATGGAAAGCTTGATGACAAAGAATATGAAAAACTATTTGTACATTTTTATTTACAGCATGAAGATGAATATTTAAAGAATAGAATTAAATCAATTAGGTCAGATGGAAAAATAAGGAAGTACTATGATAGTTAGAGTTGTTAAAAAACAGATGTCTGACAATGTTGATAAGGCTGAGGACCTTGAAATTGCAGCAGATATGGCTATAAAGATTTTAAAATCAGATCCAATGGTCATTGGAGAACCTATTGCTGAAGTTAGTCCAGGATGTCCTATGGGCTTTGCTAAGCCAAAGATAGTTCTTCACTATAATGAAATATCACCTAGTCTATATGATAAAATTAAGATGTTTGCTACAAGAACTTCTTTACAAGAGGTAATAAAAAATACGAGGATGTCATGGAATTTAAACTAGAGCACGAACTTGATAGAGGTCCAATAGTTAGATGGATTGCGAATAGGTGTATTGATATTTCTCAAATGATTTCAAGTTGGGCATATCCATATGCAGATATGTATACAGCTGTATGGGATGATTACGAAGATGAAAGTGATCTTGCTGAGCCACATAATCAAATGGGAATCTTTGATAATTTAGAAGTATTGCCACAGTTTGAACGACTAACAGAAGATTTAATTTAATGTCTGATGATTATTATTACTATAAAGATCAGGTAAAAGAGCTTCAAACTGTTAATAGTTTTGTTAAAAGAAATACTTTACTTTCCGTGCAAAATAGAATAGAATATGTTAGAGATGAGCGAGTCAAGTTAGGGCTACCAGTTCATGGTGTCACTATGGCTCTTGAAATAGTTAGGACAATGTTGAATGAAAAATAAAAAAGAAGTAAAAGATGAGAGAACAATTATCTATGAAAATAATTTATATACAGTAGATGAGTTTGTTAATAAATATTCTCACGCCTTAGCATCATATTTACTTACAAGACAACTTGGGGATAAAAGTAAAAAATCTCATATAGTTGATCTTGCAGTGGAAAATGCATCATTTGCAGAATCTTTATATATTTCAGTAGATAGTTTTAGATAATGTTTCTTACAAAGATGATTAAATTTGCTGAAAAAATTGGCATGGATGTAGATGAATTGATGGAAATGACTGTACTTGATGCTATCCTTAAAATAGAAGAGACCAGAGATATGTGGTCAGAGTTAAGGAAAGAAATAGGATAGTCTAGGGTATAATTGATCCATGAGTAGCTTAGTAGATATAAAGGTAATTGGTTGTGGTGGTGGAGGAGTTAATGCTGTTGACAGCATGATAACCCAAGGTCTATCTGGTGTAGAATTTATTGCAATAAATACTGACGTTCAGGCATTAATGCCAAGTTTGGCAGATGTAAAAATTGATATTGGAAAAGAACGAACAGGTGGTCTTGGAGCTGGTGCAGACCCAAATATTGGAAGACTTTCTGCAAAAGATAGTATAAGTGAAATATCTGAAGTTGTTTCAGGAGCAGATGTTGTTTTTATAACTGCTGGAATGGGTGGTGGAACTGGAACTGGTTCTGCACCCGTAGTTGCTGGATGTGCTAAAAAGGCTGGAGCGTTGACTGTAGGCGTTGTTACTACACCATTTGGGTTTGAGGGCAAGAAACGTATGAATAATGCCTTAGAGGGAATTAATAGTTTTAGTAAGGAAGTTGATACCCTAATAGTTATCCCAAATGAAAATCTTATTTCAATGCTTGATCCAGAAATTTCTATGCAAGATGCATTTAAAGAAGCAGATAATATTTTATTAAAAGCAGTAGCAGGTATATCAGATTTAATAACAACACCTGGTCAAATTAATATAGATTTTGCAGATATTAGAAGAGTTATGAAAGATGCTGGATCTGCATTTATGGGTATTGGATATGCAACTGGAGAAGATCGTGCAGAGGTTGCAGGTAATGAAGCAATTACAAGCCCGATTCTTAATGTAGACTTAAATGGTGCTACAGGTGTTTTAATCTCCATTGCTTCTTCTGGTCAAATTAAAATGCAAGAAGTAAACACCATTGCATCCCTTGTGGCAGATAAGGCACACGAAGATGCTAACATCATATTTGGTACAGTATTGGACCCAGATCTTGAGAACGGAATTTTAGTAACTGTTGTAGCGACAGGCTTTGTCAATGAATGACATACAGTGGACATTCGGTATCATAACTGTTTATGAGGATAAGCAAAGGCTTCAAGAGATCATACAAAGCATTCGTAATCTTAATATCCCAGAGTATGAAATACTTTTTATTGGTGGTGGAGACAGCTCTGGTATTGATGGAGAAGATATTAGAAAAGTTGACTTTGATGAATCTATTAAAGAAAGATGGATTACTAGAAAGAAAAATATCCTTGTAAAAGAAGCAAGGTATGAAAATATAGTTTTGATGCATGACTACCATATATTTGACAAAGACTGGTATAAAAACTTTGTTGAGTTTGGAACTGATTGGGAAATTTGTTCTTGTCCACAGTACCTAATTACTGGTGCAAGAAATCCTATGGACTGGTCTTTGTGGGATAAGCCTGGTCATGGAAGAGCGTGGTCTCTAAGATATGATGACTGGTCACAGACACAGTATATGTACATCTCTGGTGGATTCTTTATTGTAAAGCGTCATGTAATGATTGAAGAGCCGCTTGATGAGAGTCGTTGTTGGAATGAAGAAGAAGATGTTGAGTGGTCATACAGAGTTAGAGATAAATATGTTATGAAGTGCAATGGTAAGAGCATTGTAAGACATAACAAGTGGCATAGACATGCAGGACCGCAAAGATGAGTAATAAATTAGTTATATTTGATTTAGATGGGGTGCTTATAGACTCTAAAGACCTTCATTATAAAGCTTTAAACGATGCTTTGAGTGCAATAGATAATAATTATGTAATATCCTATCAAGAACATCTGTCAAAATATGATGGGCTAAATACGAGAAAAAAACTGGATATGCTTACAAAAGAAAAGGGTCTTCCAGCAGAAAAACACGATGAGGTTTGGAATAATAAGCAAAGTGCTACCTTTAAATTATTAGAATCTCTTCCAAAAAATATTAATGCAATTAATATTATGCATTACTTAAAAGAAAATGGTTGGAAAATAGCAGTAGCATCTAATAGCATTAGAGAAACTATTATAAAGTCATTGCATGGAATAGATGTTTTGCATTTAGTAGACTATATTGTTAGTAATGAAGATGTTTGGCATCCAAAGCCACACCCAGAAATGTACTGGAAATGCATGGTTTCATTAGATGCCTTTCCAAAAGACACTATAATTATTGAAGACTCTCATGTTGGTAGGCAAGGTGCTTTAAATTCTGGAGCAAACCTATACCCAATTAAAGACTCATATGATCTAAATGATATAATGTTCATAGACTTTTTAAATAAGTTTGAGCAGAAAGAGAGAACTGGACAAGTGCCTTGGAAAAATAAAGATATGAATGTCCTTATTCCTATGGCTGGAGCAGGTTCAAGGTTTGCACAAGCTGGATATACATTCCCAAAGCCATTAATTGAAGTTAATGGTAAGCCTATGATTCAAGTAGTTGTAGAAAATCTTAACATTGATGCACACTATATTTTCTTAGTTCAAAAAGAACATTATGAAAAGTATAACTTAAAACAGTTACTAAACTTAATTGCACCAGATTGTGATATCGTTATAGTTGATGGAATGACTGAAGGTGCAGCATGTACTACACTCCTTGCAGAACATCTAATTGATAGTGACAAACCACTCTTGATGGCTAACTCAGATCAGTATGTTGAGTGGGACTCAAATGAAGCACTTTATGAATTTACTGCAAGTAAGTCTGATGGTGGAATTCTTTCTTTTAAAGCTACTCATCCAAAATGGTCATTTGCAAAAGTAGGAGAAGATGGCTTCGTTTCTGAAGTAGCAGAGAAAAATCCAATTTCTGACAACGCAACTGTTGGAATTTATTTCTGGAAGCATGGATCAGACTATGTAAAGTACGCAAAGCAAATGATTGAAAAAGATATTAGAACTAATAATGAATTTTATGTATGCCCAGTCTTTAATGAAGCAATTGAAGATGGAAAGAAGATAAGATTAAAAATGATTGATAAAATGTGGGGCATTGGAACCCCAGAAGATCTAAATTATTTTTTGGAGAATAATAAATGAAAACTGTTGTAGAAGTTGGTGCAAATTGGGGTGGAGATACAAAAAGATTCGCTGATGAAAGAAATACTATGGTATATGCCTTTGAGCCCACACCAGAACTATTTGACCATCTTTGCAAAACTTTTTCATCTTATAACAATGTCAACATTCTTCCATTCGCAGTTGACGAAGAAGAAGGCGAAGCAGTTTTCAATATAGCAGGTACAGGAGATTGGGGATGCTCTTCTTTATATACCTTTGATCCAGAGATACATGAAAAGTGGGAAGGTAGACCAGACTTTCACTTTACAAACCAGGTTGTTGTTGAAAAGAAAAGACTTGATAATTTTATTAATGAAAATAATATAGAAAAGATAGACTACTTGTGGGTTGATGCACAAGGTAATGATTTTAAAGTTATGAAGAGTCTTGGGGATAAAATTAATATTGTAAAAGAAGGAAAGTGCGAAGGTGCTTACTCAGTTGATCTTTATGTTGATACTGAAAATAATGTAAACGATATAGTTAGCTGGTTGACAGATAAAGGATTTAAGTGTAAAATAGTTCCTGATAATGTTGGCAAAGAAGCAGATGTTCATTTTAGGAGGGCATGATGATATACATATCTCATCGTGGAAATTTAACTGGAAAACATCCTGATCTTGAAAATAGTCCTGTTTATATTTATAAAGCTATAGATAGGGGTTTTGATGTAGAAGTTGATCTTCGCCATAAAGATGGACAGATATTTTTAGGTCATGAAAAGCCACAGTATTTGATAGATGATAATTTTATTGATGATTGTAGGGAAAATTTATGGGTACATTGCAAAGATAAAGAGTCTTTGAAGTATGCTCTTGATGAAGATTTAAATTGTTTCTTTCACAAGGCAGACGACTATACTTTGACAAGTAAAGGATATGTTTGGGCATTTCCAGGAGTTGCCAAAGCAAACTCAAATACAATTGCAGTCTTACCAGAACTATTTAGAACTGTGGAAGAAATGAAAGATTTAGACTATCATGGCTACTGCTCTGATGTAATTGAATATATCAGGAGCAGTCATAATGTTTAAAGAGATAGATTATAACAAACACTTTGTTATTGGTACACCGCTTGTAGGATGGAAAGCAGACATGGGTGAAGAAATGTCTTGGCTTGAAAACTCAAAACAAATAGCTGAAAAATTTCCAAATGTAAAATTCTTTACTGCATTAGAGCTTGATAGTAGAGGTCTTGAACCATTTTCAAGAGTGCTAAGTGCTTTAAAAGAAATCAATGGAGATTTTTGGACATACACAATAAATGATATGGAAAGTACTGTAACTTCTTCTAATAGATGGATTAGAATTGAAACTGGTAGAAATCTTATTAGAGAGTTTGCACAAAGACTTCGTAAAACTTCTGGGCATCATTGGGGAGAAGATTGCACAGAAGAAAATGTTGGAGTTGTAAATTATGATGCAATCTTATATGTTGACTCAGATATAATTCTTACTGCAGAAATAATTGAAAAACTCTTTGAAGTAGATCATCCAATTGTAAGTGCAGATGTTCCAGTTTACGGATTAAAAGGTAAGGCTGTTTCTACCAATCCAAGAATTGAAGAACATTGGAACACTGCAGGAATGCTGCTTGTAAACTCTCCTGCCTTTTACGACCTGCCTTGGTATCATAATGCCTATCTTAATTTAAGTGATGATCCAACATTTCAATCAATGGCTGAAAGGCTGCATAGAAGAGTTGGTGCAGAAGTTTTTGAAGATACATACGGAATGACTTGGGTTAGAAAAGATATAAAGGCAGAGCATAAAGGGCAGCTACTTCCCGTTGAAAATAGAAAGATTCCCCCTAGAAATATATAAATTTCCTTAGGATGGGAAACGACCTAGACAAGTCGTAAAACTGTCTATTTTTATTTATGATAAACTAATTAGATGCATAAAAAGTTTTTAGCCTCTATATTTTCGGTAATGCTAGTTTTTTCTCAAGCAACACCAGCACATGCATCAGATTCAATTAGATATAAGTCTACAGAAATTCAAGTAATTCCAAAGGGAAAATGGACAACTCTTAAATTCAATGGTGGCAAAACAGAAATTCAAGGCAATGGCAAAAGATCTTTATTTTGTTACCAGGCTGGTATTGATACAAAAGGAAAGAAAAGTCCTTCTTATATTAAATTAAGAATAACAAGAATAGTTCCTGGTCCAAATGATCCTAGTGCAACTAATACATATTTCTTTACAGAAAAACCAGGAAGCGAATTTGTAGCTTCCAACTGTTGGAATATTATTACAAAGCATCCCGTTGTAGTTCAAATAAGAATTACTGGTGGAAGTAAAACTTATAATTCTGATATTAGACAATTTAAAATGTGGACACCAAATGCAGATTATCCACAGGATTTCTCTGATTTTATTCCCGAAACAACTATTAATTAGTTTATTAGTAATGATATAATAGATTTGTTAGATACGTCTAACGAGGAGTCTATGCAATAAATTGAAAAAATTCTTTTCCTACCTACTATTACTTCCAATAATATCTGCTACAATGATGTTTTTGATTTTGCCCGCAACTCAGGCAAATAGTCCACTTGTATGTAACATGTCCACCGTAACTGGTGATGATGATGGGTCTTTTCCAATGACCCTGCCTTTTAGTTTAACTCTGGGTAGTACAGAATATAATCAAATCTTTTATAGCACTAATGCAACCGTTACTTTTGGACAGGCAGATGGTACATATTGGGACTATCCACAAACTCCATCAATATCTATAGCTGGAAAAGACTGGGTTTCTTTTGGTGAAGGTGCGTATACTTCATACGGGTACAATGAAAATTCATTTTGTATAGAATGGTCTGTTCGCCCATTCCCACAATCAACTGGTCCATTAACTCAAATGAGATTAGTTGTTACAAAGTTTTCAAATGGTGGATGGCATGGTGAGATTATAACTATGACAGATCTTCCAGCAGACGCAAGAAGAGCAATTAGATACGAACAGGGGCAGCCAGTAGTGCCTATGGAAGCAGCTTTTGATGTAAATGGTGGAGTACCAATTGAGGTTACACCTGCACCAACACCATCAAGTTTTACAGAGCCCCCAGTTGTTCCAAGTGAAACTCCAACTCCAGAGCCAACCCCTACTGCCAGCCCTGAGCCAACGCAATCAGAATCACCAGAGCCAACAATAGAACCGACACCCCAGCCAACAGACCCAAGCCCAGAACCATCAGAAACTTTTGTGCAGCCTTCAGAAAGCCCTTCACCTACTCCAACCCCTTCTTTAAGTCCCTCAGAATCTCCGTTGCCCCCAGTAGAACCTGAGATAACTCAAGCCCCAACTCCTGAGCCAGAGACTTCATCTCCAGAATCATTAATTCCAATTCCAGACGAGAGTCCATCTCCTGATCCAGATCTTCCATCCATTGATCTTCCATCTGATAATAATATCACAGAAACTACAGATGAAGAGATTAATAATTTTGTTGAAGATTTTTCTCAAAGTGGAGGAATATCTGAAGCTGAAACTGAAATATTAATAAATAACTTTTTAGAGGATGGTTTTATTTCTGAAGACGAAGTATCTGGTCTTTCAGAGTCTTTGACTGAAGATGGAGTTTTGACGGAAGATGAGAAAGAACTTCTTGTAGATGTTATTTTAGAACAAGCAGATGGCAATGCTATATCTACTGAATTAATTAATGAACTTGGTCTTGATTACGAAGACTTGCCAGATGATCAACCAGTTATGTTAGAAAATGGCGTAGTTCTTTTTGCAGAAGTAGCAGACGCTTTGGAAATATTTGAAAATCCATCAGAGATTTTAGGTGCAGTATTTACAGATCCTGGGAAGGCTCTTACTGCTGTGGCTAATATTGGTGCAGACATGACACCAGAAAAACGTGAGGAATCACAAAAGGTAGTTGTTGCATCGGTTATTGCTGTACAGGCAGTAGCAGCAACTAATTTAGTAACAGGGAGGATAAGATAAATGAAAAAATGGATAAAAGACAAAATCCGTGAGATATTAAACCAGACATTCACCCTTCTTGGTATGTTCATAGCTTGGGCAGTTCTTGAAGGTTCTGCAAAAATAATTGTAGGCTGGGCAATTTTGTGGTCAGTAATTGTATGGTTATTTTCAATGAAATTTAGAGAACAGGAGGAGAAGAAAAATGACAAAGAATAAGGTAGATATATCAGTAACAGATCCTGCTACAGGAGAAGAAGTAATTGGTTCAAAGGCAGTAACAAACTTATGGAACATTCTATTTAGAATTGTTGCAGTATTTGCAGCTTCAGGACTATCAATCATTGGTGCTGGCTCATTAGTTGGAATTGATACCCTAACGGCAGTAATTATGGCTGGAACTCTTGGAGTTGCTAATGTAGTTGAAAAGCTTGCAAGAGCATTCCTAGACGATGGCAAACTAAGTGCTGATGAAATTAATTATGCATTTAGTGCAGTTGACAAAAAGTCTGAATAGTAAATAGGCTATAATAGAGTAGGGGAGTCCTCCAAAGGGCTCCCTTATTTTATATAAAAAGGAATGATTTAAATGGGTTCACCAATTGTTGGAGGTAAGGTTACAACACCTTACAAGAAGCTTGGAAAAATGTGGAGCAAAGGCTACCACACAGGCGTAGACTATGCTTGCAAAGAAGGAACAGACATTGTTGCTGTTGCAGATGGTAAGATTGAAAATGCTAACTGGGGAGCCAGCTATGGCACTCAGTTGGTACAAAAAGTTGAGGGTGGATGGGTAATCTATGCACACCTTTCAAAGGCTCTAGTCAAGCCAGGAGATACAGTAAAGAAGGGTCAGCATATTGCTGAATCTGGTAACACAGGAAACTCTTCTGGTCCTCATCTTCACTTTGAAATGAGAGATAATATTAGATGGAGTGCAGGTAAGGATATTGATCCTTCTGCAATTCTTGCATCTTAATATATCAAATTAACAATTGCCCCTAGAAATAGGGGCTTTTGTATTTAATAAAACTATTTATCATTTTGTTATAATTAAAACTTGATTTTGTCATCATTCCATGATATTCTAGAATAATGCGTATCAGAACCTTGGTTTTGATTGCCCTTGTTGCGGTTCTTGCTTTTGTATCCCTACCAACAAGCCACAATCAAATCAGTGCTAATGCACCGCAAAATGAAGTTATTGATAAGAATAAGATAAAAAATTCTTTGAGAATAGCTGAAAAAGCAACAGAAATCAATGAAATAATTGATGAAAGATCTAAGGAGAAATCTTCTAGATCAAAAAACAGGGACAACGTTCCTGATTCTAATGCAGAAGTAAATAAGGCTTTTGCAAAGTCCTACATGGAGTCTAAGTACTCTTGGGGTGAAGACCAGCACTCTTGTCTAGTGAGTCTATGGAATCGTGAGAGTGGGTGGAGGCATACTGCTGATAACCCAACTTCAAGTGCCTATGGAATTCCACAAGCACTGCCTGGAAAGAAGATGGCGAGTGCAGGGGCAGATTGGAGAACAAATCCAGAAACACAAATAAAATGGGGTCTAGAATATATCCAAAAAAGATATGAGACCCCCTGTGGAGCATGGAGTGCATTCAAGAAAAAGGGCTGGTATTAATTTACTAGTTTAATTAAACATCCTGAGTATGATGATAAACTGCTCTTATTAACTTGACAAATTGAAAGGTATGGGGTAGAATCTATACATGGATAAATTAAAAATTATTATTGAAGAACCAAGTGGCACAAGGCGTTCATTCTTTTATAATGTAAAGAGTGAGGAAGAAGCACACGACATTGTAAAAATGGTTGAAGATAGTTTAAAGCCAAACTTTAGTATGGCTAATTGGAAGTATTCAAAAGATAAGGATAAGAAGTGAAGACAGAAGTTATTGACTTTTGGGCTACCTGGTGTGGTCCTTGTAAGCTAATGAATCCAATTCTTGACGAGGTAGAAAAGGAATATCCTGATCTAACTATTACAAGAATTGATATTGATTCTGATAACGACATGGTTGAAAAGTATAATATTCAATCAGTTCCTACATATATCATTCTTAAGGATGGTAAAGAAATAGATCGTATTGTTGGTGCAAAGCCTAAGTTTGCTTTCTTAAAGAGAGTGTTTCCAGAAAATGGTTGAGATTATTTTATTAGGGATGATTGTTCTACAACTTATTGCATATAATGATATTAAAAACTACATTGAGCAACAAAAGATTAAAGAAAAAGAAAAAGAGAATATCCTTAGAAAGGGATTGATGTAATGTCAGCAGCACTAGAATCATTAGTAAAAGAGCTACAAACTCGTATTGGTCAAATTACTAGCCAATATGAAACTCAACTTGCACTTTTAAAAATTCAGGCTAATGAAGCTCTTCAAGAAAAAGATGCTGAAATCCAGGAACTAAAAGGATCAAAACTAAAAGTAGAACCAACAAAGGAAAAGTAGTGGGAAAGCATCACGATAAAATTGCAAAAGCTTTAGAAATTCGTATTAAGAATGTTCCTAACAAGGGTGGATATAACACTCCTGGATCAATGAATAAGAAAAAAACTGGATATGCAAAGAACCGTTAAGGTTTGGTAGAGTTGGGCAGGTGGTGAGCCCCATTGACTGTAAATCAATCGCTTTAGCTGTGATGGTTCGATTCCATTCTCTACCACGATATAATTAAATATCAATCCCCAATAGCTCAATCGGCAGAGCGGCAAACTGTTAATTTGCATGTTCCTAGTTCAAGTCTAGGTTGGGGAGCAAACCCCAATTAGCTCAGTGGATAGAGCAATAGGTTTCTACCCTACAGGTCAGGAGTTCGAATCTCTTATTGGGGACGTAAGAATATTTTAGTCAAATTAAATTGAGAGACGAGATGGAATTAGAAAATACTTTTAAGTGCATACATTGTAGAGAAATATTGTCTATAGAATTAATGTCAACAGATTCACATCATACAAGGAGAAGTGAGTGTAAGCCATGCAGAAGCTATAAGTCTAAGGTAGTTTCTAGGCTTAAAAAAGAAAATATTGATTCTAAGCCTTCGGTAGATGAAAAGTGTAAAATTTGTCAAAGAACTGGAAAAGAAATACAAGACACAGGATCCTTTACTGGAAGAAGGACTGTTTGGACAATGGACCATGATCATATAACAGAAACCTTTAGAGGTTGGATATGTCAACATTGTAATAATGGTTTGGGTGGTTTTAGAGATAACGTAGAAAGTTTAAGAAGAGCAATTCTTTATTTAGAAGGATTGTTAATAAGTTAAGATATAATAGAATAACTATGTATGAGTATCGTGTAAAGAAAGTACTAAGGGTGGTTGATGGTGACACTATTGATGTTGACATTGATCTTGGCTTTAATGTTTCGTATACACAGAGGGTAAGACTTGCTGGTATTGACACTCCAGAATCAAGGACAACTGACCTTAAAGAGAAGGCACTTGGTCTAGAGGTAAAAGAATACCTAAAGCACTCTCTTGAAGGTGCTGAAGATGTAATTATTCAAACAGAAAAGCCAGACAGCTCTGAAAAATATGGTCGTATTTTAGGCTGGCTATTTATAAATGATGATGAAATATCTCTTAATGAAAAGATGATCAACGAAGGCTATGCCTGGGAATACGATGGGGGAACAAAGAAAAAAGACTTTGATTCTCTACTTGCTAAAAGAGCCAAATAATGCTATACTAGATATTCGGAGGCAGACGCTCATATCTAGAAAGTAGTAAAAATGGCAGCATCAAGTGCAGCAGATATTCCAGAATCAAAAATTGACTACTGCCCTTGTAATAGATGCACCTTAGCAAGAAAGCAAGTTATAGCACAAGTGCGTGAACTAGCACACTCATATGATGTATCTGGAGATCAGACTCTATGGCGTGTAGGGCAAGATATTTATAAATTGTTGGACGGTATAAAATGATAGAACCAATGATAGCACTAGACGGACCATTTGAGGGTAAGTTATATCCTGGTGTACATGAAGAAACTAAAACTCTTATTGATAACTACAGAACTCCATATGAATTCTATTCAGTAACTTATGAAAGAACGGATAAGGGCTGGAAGTTTGTAAAAGAAGAACCACTACTTAGTAAGTTAGTTAGTGCAGAACAATTATGAAATTCTCACACTCAATAGCTGAAATGCTTATCTTAACATTCGTGGCATTAAATTGCTATGTAAATGTACGCAGATATATGTGGGATAAAAAGAAAAGGTAAGATATAATAGAGTATGAGCTTTAATAAAAGAGTTGACAGACTAGAGTCTGGTCAAAATACTCCAGAATCTCCTAATGATGAAACAATCTGGGTAGATACTAATAATAATTCTATTAAAAGATATAATGAGACAAATGACTCTTGGGTATCTGTAGGTGGCACAGGTGGTGCAGCAAATACTGGAGATATCACATTTGATGGTGTGCAGATTATTGGTGCTGGAACAGGATCAGGCGATGGGTATAATAATGGAACTATAGAATTAGTGCCAGATGCAGACTTAAATACAGATCAATATTTAATCATTGATCCTACTTCTCCAAACCATATCCATATTCGTGCTGGTGGTACACAAGATGCTTCTACAGCAGACCTAATTATTGGTGGAGAAGATACCAATCTACTTGTTTCTGATACTGGAGATTATGTAGATATTAGAACCACTTCAGATTCAAATACTTATATATATCGTTTTACCTCAGATGGATATATCTCTGGACCTGCAATGGGTGGTCTATTTGTTTCAGGTCTTACTAATGGCGAAAATGATCTTTGGATTGGATCAGCATCTGCTGTTGTTATTAGTGGTACTGATGGAGAATTCTTAAATGACTCAAGTATTCCAAATAATCAAATTGCAACTATTGGAGACCTTCCAACTGGAGCTACAGGATCATTTACAACTGCTGCACACACAGTAACTGTAACAGATGGAATTATTACAGCAATAACACCATTATAAAAATTCGCAAAAAAATCGGCGGAAATAGTATACATATGCTCAACATGAGCAAATAATATGGAATAGCAAGATCCTTGTTCCACTTTATATTAGATATAATAGAATATGAAGAAATTGATAGATACTATCCTTCTTGGGGCATTTATTGGATTAACAATAATGGTAATAGCAATAGCAGTTCTTGCTACATATCTTCCCTAATATGCAAATATATAACAAGTTATACCTTATGCAAATTTCGGGGGGGATGAATAAATCTTCTGATTATTACCTATATAAACATATACCTTAGTAAACTAATCTATATATATATAACATATAAGGACATTACTTGATGCTTCGCATATGAACATATAAACCAGAAGAAAGTCTCTTAGAAAGCCTTATAGGGCTTTTAAACACTATATTATAGCTATGTCTGGTGATTTCTATGATATATATTGATTAATAATGGATAGAAATGGAGTATAGTGGAGAGATATGGGTGAGTGAGCATACCACATCTTAATCGTAATGTCAAATATATCAAATAGGCGTGTTTTATTTTCATATATTTTGCATAGTTTTTAATAGATTTTAATATATTCCAGGGTAATTTTTAATCATTCGTAATAGTTTTTTATATATTCTTATATATAGTTATATAGGGGATTATTATAAGATGATCCAGGATATTTTATACCCCTTCGTAATCCCTGTTTTTAGCTGGCAGATACAATTCTAAAATCTTTGCGGAATTCTTCAAATCTTTTATAGTCTAAATATCCTATTTCTAAGTTACCTTGGCTATCTATATGATTTCCATATCTATCTATGTATATATATAGTTTATTAATATCCCATCCATGATATAAAGCCTTTGCTTGTTTCTTTCTTACTCTATATTGGATATTTTCTGCCTCGCATTTTGTGCAATCCAAAAATAGCCATCCATCGTAATACTGTCCAGTCCAGTCATGTTCTTGGTCAAGACAAATATTGCGTACCTTACGCTTACGTCCACCAGTGGGGGGAATTATAAAATCAGTCATGAATGTAAAATATCTATTGGGTAATTACATTGAGGGGAATTTTTAATAGCAATATCTAATGCTGTCTTTATTTTCTTTATAGGGTCTTTCCATGTATATGAAGTATCTAATGATCCTATTGCAAAATTATTACCAGATCCAATAGCTGTATATTTATCATATTCATTTACTTGCCAGTCATTTGTAGATATTTGAAATAATCTTCCATGAATACCCACCAAAAAATCTGCAGCTGCTTTATCATCATCTGATATATCTAATCCATATGGCTCAATGGATTTTTTCAGGGTAATAATAAAATCAGTTCTCATATATTTATCTACATCTTTTTTAACTACATTAGGAAAATCAATATAATGAGCTACTTGTCCAGATCCCCTTGAAGAAGCATATCCAATTAAAAATTGTCCATTCTTTTTTATTTTGGGGGTAATAGGAGAAGATATAGAATATTCATCAGACATAGCTCTATCTGATCCCATATATACAATACCATTATCTATGAGTCCAATTACTATAGTCATATTACTTATTATACCTCTTTACCTTCTATTTTTCAAATACATTCAATTTATAACATTTTCATAAACATTCCAGGGGAAATTTGACTTCTTCGTAATAGTATGCTAGAACCAATCCGCGCCCCCTTTTGTGGGGTGGGTCAGGCTCGAACTGACGACTGGCAGATTATGAGTCTGCTGCTCTAACCAACTGAGCTACCACCCCAACTAATTATTTATTAATTAAATCATCAATTGTTTCATATTCTGAATTTGGATCTGCATTAAATAAATTACATAGTTCAATCCAAGTTTCTTCTAATAACTTTTCACCCTCATCAGTTAGAATAACCATATCTTGAGTGACAGCAATTGCCATTGGAATTCCTAAATCATTATAGTCAAAGAAGTCATCATAGTTCCCCAAATTAAATTCATCTTGTGTAAACTGTACTAAGATTTCTGCTTTAGTTCTATTGTCCATGATTGTGTCCTGTCTGGTAATCGAATAGGAGTTCTTTACTAATTCCAATTTCCTCATCTGCAATTACCTCGTTTATTCCGTCTGCAAAGTTTTTAGCATTTGCAATTATCATTTTGTTGTGTTCTGTAATTCGTCTTGGTATCCATAACCGCCATTGTGCTTGGCTAATTCTACCGTCTGCTAAAAGTGCAACAATTTTATCTGCTACACTTTCTGTTTGTGATTTTCCCATAGTATCCTATTCTAACATTGAGGTCTGACATAAAGTGGTGGAGTGGGAGGAATAAAACCATTAAAGACCCCCCACTCAACACCTGTCCTACCCTAGCGAGAGGTTACTGGCTTAGCACGGCGAAGAGTGCTAAGATTGACATTATCAACGAAGTGTCCAAGACCGTTGCGAATAACAACACGTTCTGTGTTGCCCCACTTTTCCAAGTAGGTGTAACGAGCCTTACGAGCCTTGTCTAGTTGCTTGTTTGTCATTGTTTCTCCTTATTAGTTACCTTGTTATTATCTTACATTATTTTGACGGGATTGTCAAATCTATTGTTCTTCCATTAAAGGAAGTACTACGTTATCTGGTATTGATAGTTCTACATCATCTTCATATTCATCAATGGCATTAATAATAAAACCATCAGATGTTGGTTCAAAGCTTTTTACTGTGTAAATCTCTTCTTCCCATTTAATGATATCCCCAGGCTCTAGGCAATTAGGGATAATGAAATCAGATACACTATACGAGTTCAAGTTCATGTTCTGTCGCCTCCACATAGGATTCTATCACACTTGATAGATTTTTCAAAACTGCCCACGTTAGTTGCGGCTCATCAAGTTCTAAAGCCCTTTCTAAGTTAAGCACGGTATGTTTAATAAATCTATTAACAGCCTGGTCCATTATTCCCAGTTCCTATCGTCTGTAATGTAATCAAGTGCAGCATCTACTGCTTCATAGAATGTATCATAGATCTCTCCCATATCCTCATTGTGTGCAAATACTTCCCACCAAGGATTGTTGTCAACAATTTCATACCCAGCATTTCCCATAGTTTTAATAAACTGTGTTAACTGAATGTCATCGTTAATACCTGCAGCCTCTAAGTCATCAGAGTATCTAATAATCTTATCTTTGTAGATTACCTCACCATCAAAAGTTTCGGGGATATGAAATCGCATCTCACCATTACGTTCAATGTCTACAACACGGTCCAAGTATGTAATCTGTGCATAACTCTCTGCACCTTCTTGATATACATAAAACTCTGCCATTTGCTTACTGGTAGGGATTGTCTGTGTGTATTCTACCGTTACACCTTCTAATGTTTTCATAGTTGGCATCTTATCCTACTTTCTTTGGAATGTCAAGTCTTGTCATTTGATAAGCCAGGATTTCTTCTAGCCTCTGGTATTCAGCTTCTTCCTCTGAACCCTCTTCTGCAAACTCCCAACGTCCAGTAGTTTTATCATATACAGTTCCACGATCTTCTTCTAACATTACACTGGTAGTTTCTGCATCTACCATGAAAGCTCCCCAATCTTCATCATAGACTACTACCCAATGGTATTGTTTGCTCATACTTCTATTTCTCCTAAGTCCATTAGATATTCTTCCTTGCCACACTCAATACAATTAAATACCATTTCATCTTCATACTCTAGAAAGGTAGCATCACACATACAGCATTTTACTTTATTCATTAACATACTATACCTCATCTACTGTTATGTCCCAAGAGTTACTTGTTATCTCTTCTTCTTTCATTTCGTCTCTACCCCACTCTGCGGTAATTTCTAAGGCATCATCTTCTGATTCAGCCTCTACTTCAAATTCCCAAGTAGTGTGTTGTGTCATTGTCATTAAATAAGTAGCCATTTCTATACCTCAAATACATTTACGTCTTGTAAATACAAAACTTCGGGGTCAATCTTATAATAGCCAATTAAGTGCTGTCTTGCTTCTTCAATAATAAACTCATCAGATAAATCTGGTTCATCAAAAGAAACATTAGTAATAATTACCATGTGCTCTAATACAAACTCTACATTATATTCATACATAGTGCTAACCTATCATACTTCTGGATAATTGTCAAGGATTTCGTACTTATTTCTTGCAAAGAATAAATCTGTGCCATCTTCATCTTTAATAGAAATTTGGGCTGGTACATCAAATTTATCAAGGAATAGGTGGTGTTCTATCTGCCATTCTCTATCTTTAATAAATTCAACAATAGCCTCGTGAGAAATCGGGTGTCCATGAATACCATACTCACCTGTATTTAACATCTCTTTAATAATGTAATTCTCATCATAAATAA